>Ga0315315_10000011_pt1 | contig 148552 bp, 125 predicted proteins | sample M140m3416metaG_FD_203699 | JGI IMG/M metagenome (GOLD analysis project Ga0315315, IMG submission 203699) | Ammonia-oxidizing marine archaeal communities from Monterey Bay, California, United States - M1 40m 3416 | ecosystem: Environmental > Aquatic > Marine > Intertidal zone | place: USA...
AGTGGAGTAAATAGTGGAGGAGATTTTGATCCTTCGTCAGTGAGTCCAGGGACCTATACGTTGACGTATACCTATACGGATGTCAATGGGTGTGTAAATAGTGATACTAGGGATATAACGGTGAATGAGTTGCCTTTGGTGAATGCGGGTCCAGATATTACCGAGTGTGATCAGTCGATAGCGGTGACACTAGGTGGAGCGCCAAGTGGAGGTGTATGGAGTGGTAGTCATGTAACGAGTGGAGGAGTGTTTACGCCAAATGGAGTAGGTACGTTTGTATTGACTTATACTTATACGGATGTCAATGGGTGTGTAAATACGGATGATATAACGGCTACGGTTGTTCCACCATCGTATGCTAATGCAGGATCAGATTTGGAGGTATGTATAGATGCCGGTACGATTACGTTAGTAGGTAGTAATAGTTTAGGAGGGAGTGGTACTGGAGTATGGAGTAGTAATGGGATTACAGCTGGTGGTCAATACACGGTTAATACGGTAGGAGTATATACGTTTACTTATAGTTATAGTAGTGGGACATGTTTAACAACGGATGATGTTGATTTAACGGTACATGATTTACCGTTAGTAGATGCTGGTTTGGATGTATCATTTTGTATAGATGCTGGGGTACAGACGTTGTTAGGGAGTCCGTTGGGAGGTGTATGGAGTGGAAGTGGAGTAAATAGTGGAGGAGATTTTGATCCTTCGTCAGTGAGTCCAGGGACCTATACGTTGACGTATACCTATACGGATGTCAATGGGTGTGTAAATAGTGATACTAGGGATATAACGGTGAATGGTTTACCTACGCTAGATGCAGGATTGGATACGAATATATGTGATCAATCAATAGCAGTACAGTTTAGTGCATTGCCTGGTGGGGGTTATTGGAGTGGAGTTAGTATAAGTTCTTCTGGATTATACATGCCTTATGCGGTAGGAGTTTATGATGTTTATTACCATTATACTGATTTAAATGGCTGTTATAATGAGGATACCATGGGTATAACAGTAGATGCTACTGTTTATGCAGACGCTGGATTAGATTTGGAGGTTTGTGTAGATAGTGGATCAATATCGTTAAGTGGGTTACCAGCTATTGGATTATGGAGTGGAAGTGGGGTTAGTTCTTTGGGGTTATTTACAACAAGTGTAGTAGATACTTTAGATTTTGTATTTACGTATGGATCTGGAAATTGTTTGACTAGGGATACGATGGAGTTGATAGTTAATCCGTTACCAATAGTAGATGCTGGGTTAGATTTTAATATTTGTATTTCAAACCCTGATACTCTCATCAATGCTAATTTCAGTAGTGGTTACTGGTATGGATCACCTTATATAGATTCAAGTGGAGTATTTAGTTCAATTAATGCAGGAGTTGGATTGCATCAAGTAATATATTATTATAAAGATTCCTCAACATATTGTGATAATACAGATACTTTAATAATTGATGTAAAACCATTGCCAGTACCAAATTTTTCTAATGATTCAATTGTATGTAAAAATTCTAATGTTAGTTTTAATAATCAATCTACGGGGGCTAATACTTATCTATGGAATTTTAACAACGGAAATATTTCTAGTGTATTTTCATCAAATAACATCTTTTCTGATATAGGATTTTATAATGTAAAGTTAATAACTACTTCCATTTTTGGGTGTGCAGATTCAATAAGTAAAATAGTTGATGTGATAGATGCTCCATCAGCTTATATTTCATTTCAAGATACTGGATGTGCACCATTAGAAGTTTCTTTTACGAATTCTAGTTATGGAAAATATGTAAGTTATCTTTGGGATTTAGGGAATGGAACTTTTTCAACAGATAACATCCCAATTACCCAGACCTATCAGCAAAGTTATTCTACAGATACTACCTATTATATTTATTACACTATATCAAATATTTGCGGAAGTGATTCTATCTTGGATAGTATAAATGTGAATCCTATACCAAATTCAATTTTACTTAATAATGTTTCTTCTGGATGTTCTCCATTAGATGTTTCATTCTTTAATTTAAGCGTTGGAAACCCAAGCATTTATCATTGGAACCTTGGAGATGGTACATTATTCTCAACAACAGACACCTTATATGATCATACTTTTTCTTACTCTGGATTATATGATACTACTTATTCTGTATCTGTAGTTGCTCAAAATTATTGTGGAAGTGATACCTCAATAGCAGATATTTCTGTTTATCCAGACGAGGTTACAGCATTTTTCACTACTGACATCACAATTGGATGTTTGCCCTTAAGTGTTAATTTTCAAAACTTTTCAGTAGGATCAAATCTTATTTATTCATGGGATTTTGGAGATGGTAATTTTTCTAATTCTAGGACTGTAAACCATGTTTTTACAACTTCTGGTACATTTAATGTTCAGTTAATTGTTAACGATGGCTGTAGTTTTGATACTTTATACCAAGTTATAAATGTATTTCCTATTCCCCAAGGGAATTTCTTAGCAATTAATGATTCTGTATGTGGAACTGATACCGTTCAGTTTGTAAATTCTAATACGGGTTCTTCTTTTTATTGGGACTTTGGTGACGGTAATTTCTCTACATTAACAGAACCATTCAACATATTTACTTCACCTGGTGTTTTTAATGTTAAATTAATTTCCACATCTCTTGCTAATGGATGCTCAGTAGAAGATTCTTTAGAAGTTTTTTCATTAGCCAAACCAGAGGCTTTATTTTCTTTAGATACTAATATTGGCTGTTTACCTTTGAGTGTAAACTTTACAAACAACTCAGTTAATTCCGATTTTTTCTATTGGGATTTTGGCGACGGTAGCAATACGTCTAATTTAAACCCAAGCTATACATATAGTATAGATGGTTCATTTACAGGAAGTTTAGTTTCTACTAATCTTAATGGATGTCAAGATTCTATTTCATTTTTAATACATGTAAATCCAAAACCTAATGCCGGTTTTTCTTACAATAATATTGATAGTTGTGCTTTACCAATTTCGTTCTCTTTTCAAAATACTTCTTCTTTAAACTCTAATTATATTTGGGCTTTTGGCAATGGAGATACTTCTACACTTTCCAACCCAATAAAATCTTATGCAAATAATGGGCAGTTTTTAGTCGATTTATATGTAGAAAATATTTTTGGATGTAAAGATACAGCTCAAGAAGTATTAAATATTGATACAATCCCATTTGCTAATTTTAGTATGGATACCATATCAGGATGTATTCCATTAATAGTGAGTTTTAGTAATAATTCTCAAAACTCTTCTTTCTATAGTTGGGATTTTGGAGATGGTAATTTTTCTTCAACTTTTTCTCCATCTTACACTTATTTAATTCCTGGTAATTATCAAATTCAACTTTTATCGCAAGATGCTAATGGATGTTTAGATAGTTCTTTTAGAAGCATTGATATTTTCCCTGAACCTTTAGCAGATTTTAGTTATAGTAACACCAATCCTTGTTTTCAACCTGTTTCTATGGATTTATTTAATACTTCTATTGGGGCCAATTACTATTTATGGGACTTTGGAAACGGAATAAATTCTTCAAATACTTCTCCAAATTTTAATTACGATTCTATAGCTGCATATAATATTTCTTTGATTGCTGGAAATTCTTATGGGTGTGAAGATACTATTAGTCAATCTTTCAGTGTTTATCAACAACCTCAGGCAATTTTTGCTCCCCTTAAAGACAGTATTTGTTTAAGTGACTCTATTGTTCTATCATCATATAATAGTCAATACCAAGATTTAATAACTTGGAATTTAAATGGTTCTTTATTTAATACTATGAACGACACTACTATATTTGTAGCTAATACTGGTTATTATTATCTAGAAATGTACGCTTCAAACAACAATGGTATTTGTATAGATACTGTAGCTCTAAGTTCAGGAATTGAGGTTATCCCCTCTCCAATTGCTGACTTTATTATTTCCCCGCTGGATGGTTGTAAGCCATTAATTGGAGTTAATTTCATAAACCAATCTATTGCTGCAGATTTTTATAATTGGGATTTTAGCAACGGAAATACCTCAAATTCTTTTAATGCCAACGAAAATTTTTATAACGATGGCATTTACAATATATCTCTTCGCGTTTCCAATCCTCTTGGATGTATAGATTCTATTTTTAAATCGCTTGAAGTCTTTCCAAAACCTACAGCAGATTTCACCTTTACAAATACAGATCCTTGTTATCAACCAACGGAACTGAATTTCAATAATTCTTCTACTGGAGCAAGTATTTATGATTGGGATTTTGGAAATTCTCAATCAAGTAACATTCAGAATCCAACTGTTAGCTATTTAAATCCTGGAAATTATGATATAGGGTTAATTGTAGAAAATTCATTTGGTTGCAAAGATACTATTGAAGATTCTTTTGAAGCACTTCAAGTTCCTATTGCAGACTTTATTCTTTCAGATGATACTATTTGTGTGGGTGATTCAGTAATTTTCATTTCCCAAAGCCAATATGCAGATTTTATAAACTGGGATTTAAGCAATGGTTATAATAGCTCCTATTTAAATTTTACTTACGAGTTTTTAGATACTATAACTGTAGATGTAAATCTTCAGGCATTTAGTAATAACGGATGTAGTGATACAATTCAAGTTGCATCTTCTGTAGTAGTTATTAAGTCTCCAGTAGCAGATTTTTTTATTGCAGATACTAATTACAATCCAACAGTACCTCTAGCAGGTACTTTTTTCTTTTCTAATACATCTCAATATGCTACTAATTATTATTGGGAATTTCCTCTAGGTGAGGATTCATATGACTTAAATCCAATTTTAGACTATCATTATTACGATGAAGGAAATTATACTTATTTATTAAATGCCTTTAATGGCTGCGGAGTTGATGTTTATTCATTAATTGTAAATATGAAATTTGAAAAATCATTACATGTACCAAATGCATTATATGTAGGGCATTCAGATCCAAATATTAATAGATTTAAAGCTGTTGGAACTGGCTTAAAAACATTTTTAATGATGATTTTTGATAGTTACGGCAATGTAATATGGGAGTCATCTAAATTAAATGATAAAGGTGAACCTATTGATTATTGGTATGGAGATTATAAAGGAGTTGATGCCTTACAAGATGTTTATTTATGGAAAGTAAAAGCTCAATTTAAAGACGATAGTTATTGGGAAGGAAAAGAAAATTTTTACAAAAATAAATTAATAAAAAAAGATTTTTATATGACTGGAACAGTCACTTTGATAAGATGAATTTGAAAAAAGTATTTAACATATTAATTTTAGTTTTTACAGTGCTTATTTTTAAAGCACAAGATCCCATATTTGTTCAGTTTAGTAATAATCCTATATATTTAAATTCGTCACTTGCTGGAGAACATAAATACAGAATAACTTCAATTTTTTCTCAAAATTGGTCATTACTCCCCAAAAGTTTTAATAATCAAATAGTTGCTTATGATATGCAATTAGAATCCAAAAACCGAAAAAAAATTGACAATGAAAATTCAACTTTTAATTTCTTATTGATGTTAAGAAGAAATAGTGAAGGGGATTTATCACTTAATACAAAGGAATTTAAGTTTGGAATTGGTTACAGAACAGATGTTGCTTCTTTATTGAGGATTGGTTTTGGAATAAGCACCAAAATTGGTCAAAAAACTATCAATTGGAATAATGCAGTTTTTGTAAGTGATTTGGATCCAATTTTTGGTCAAGTTAATTCTAGTAGTTTTATTCCACCAAATTTTGATTCTTTTTGGTATAAAAATGCTGAATTAGGATTAAGCTTTAGAATTAGAAATCATTTAAAAGTTTATGATTGGCAAATTAATGGTGGAATTAGTTTTTCAGATTTTATACCTCAAAAAAATTCCTTTTTTTATAATGATAATATTTCTAACGATAAATTATCTGTTTTTTTAACCTTTATGTCGCTAAAGAATGAATACAGATTTAACTCCTTTTATCAAAAACAACTTTTTTCCCAAACCTTTCAGCTTAATGGTGAAATGAAATTTAGAAATATTATAGGGGGAGTTACTATTAGAACACAATTTTATTCTTCGGAGCTAAATAATATCCTTGGACCATGGGAAAGTTTATGGTTTAATTTTAATTATTTAGAAGAGTTTGAAGATTTTAAATTTTTAAATATTTCATATTCTTTTGGTGTTACACTTTCCGAATTGGGTTTTCAAGACACTTTTTTGTCGCATGAAATTTCGCTAAAAATTTTTAGATTGTCTGAGAATGAACTTAGTTACAGTCATGAAAAGGATTGGTTTTGTCCTGGAGACAAGGGAGTTAGGAGGAGTTTAAATTTGAAAAAACAGAACATTGATAAATACAATAAAAAGAAAGCTAAAAAAAATAGATAACTTCATCGAAGTTAATTATAACTAATAATAAGTCTATTTACTTTATTTATTAATATAATAAGCTTATGTTCTTAAAATTTTTAAAGTTATGCTAAACATTTAGCTAAGGTTTTTTGTATGTATTTCCAATTTGATTAGAAATAATACCAAATCTAATATTCCCTTTTTCTCTTAACTTTTCAATTGCATTTTTAACACCCAGATAAATTTCTGATTCTGGATGATTAAAATGTAAAAGAATTATATCTCCATCTTTTGCTGTTACAATATTTTTTGAAATCCTTTCCTTTTTAAATGTTGCACCAGCATCCCCCAAAACAGAGTAACTTATTACTTCATACCCCATTTTATTTACAAAACTTACTGCTTTTTCATCTGAATGAGCAGTTCCTGGTCTAAATAACTTAGGTTTCCTTCCTAATTTCTCACAAAAGTAAATTGATGCAATTTCTACTTCTTCAAAAACCTCTTTCATCCCTGTAGTCCCTTTTATGGAATAAACAGAATCTCCAACACTAGATAGAGGAATGTGCTCTTTACCGTGATTTTGAATATCTATATTTTCTCCATTTTTTATTATGTAGTCTAAATTAGATGTATTTTTAAGTGCCCATCTTCTACTAATAAAAAAAGTTGCTGGAATTTGCTCTTTTATTATGTAATTTACTAATAATGAGTCGTAACCATCACTCAAACCACCTTGTCCACAAGCATCAAATGTTAAAAATAAAGTTTTTAAACTATTTCTATTTGGAATATTATTCCACATTCCTTTAGTATCAGAACTTAGCTGAAAGTTAAAGTATTCATCATGTGTTGAATCTTGTTTGATTTTATTAAAATCAATTTTTTCACATTGTTTTTCAGAATCATTTAAGAATATGTTTTCAGAACTTATTTGTGTTTTCATAACGCTTAAACTAAATAGAAAACAAATTATGCTAAATAGAATGATTAAATATTTTTTTTTAATTATCAAATAACTTAAAATTTAAAAATTCAATATTAATACTTATTCATTTAGATTTCTATATATTGGAAACATAAATTCAACTTATGAAAAAAATCCTAATCCTTTTAATATTTATTTCTAGTTCATCATTTTCACAAAAAGAGAGTTGGGATAATGCTCCAAAAGAGTTAGTAGAATTATACATGTCTGCTTACAAAAAGTATAAAAAAAATGATATAAAAGAAGCTATAAATGATTTAACTATTGCTATAGAAATTGATTCAAATTATAGGTCTGCATACGCTTTTAGGGGCCAATTATATAAAGGCCAAAAACTATATTCAAAAGCCTTTTTAGATTACTCTAAATCTCTAGAAATTAGCGATTATAATTCATTTAGAACTTTAAAAGATATAGGACATATTAAATTCGAACTTAAAGAATATGATGAATCTTTCAAAATTTTTGATAAACTTGAAAAAAAAGATGGTGTAGATATAGGTACCAAGTATATGAGAGCAATTTCAGCTTATTATATAGGAGACTACGAAACAGCTATAAAAGGATTTAATAAATCAATCATATTCGGTCATCAAGAAGGAAATTGGCTTGGTTATAATGGAGAAACAAAAGCCTGTTATTTCAGGGCTAATTCAAAATTAAAATTAAATAAATATAAAGAAGCAATTAAGGATTATAACCTAGTTATTTCAAGACGTGATTCACCTTATCATGATAAATCATATTACAATCGTGGGTTGGCAAAAAAGCAATTAAACTTACCGTATCAAATTGATTTTTATAAATCTTGCGAATTAGGATATGAAATTGCTTGTTATAAGGATTCTTCTAGAATTAGTAAAATTAAATTACCTGATCCGGATAATATTTTAAAAATTTCATTTGAAAAACTATTTAAAAAAGCAATATACAGTTATGATGATAATATATACCTATATAAAGGTTTAGTTCTTAAAATAGAAAAAGAACAATTTGATGATGGTTGGATTCAATCCTTAGAAATTAAAGCTTCATCTATCACTTCTAAATATGAAACAGTCAGATTTATAGTTAAAAATGCTTGTATTCCGTCAATTATAACAACTAAGAATAAAAATGGAATATATAGGGAGAATTCTTTATTGATTGAAAATGATACTGAAATTTACGGAGATGAAATTACATTTCTTACTATTTTGAACTTTAATGAAATTGAATATGTTAAGCTTTATGAAGATGAATGTGGTATTAGAGATATTAATTTAATAATTGAATTTTTCAATTTAGAAAACTAGTGAGTTAAAGAAAGAAAATTTTAGACTACAAGAAATTAAGATACTCAATCAATCATGTCTTTTTTTTATTGAATTAAACTGTTGTAAGTTTTCAAAATTATTAAGAAAATGTTAAGTGTTCTTGAAATCTATAATTCTTTAGTAGAATAATTTGTTATTTAACTATATTATCACAATATTTAATAAATAAAATTTATTATGAAAAAAATTACCTATTTAATAGCACTAACTTTATTGATTTCTTGTGCAAATGAAACTAATTCAGAAATTAGTGAATCTAATACTGTTGAGTCATCTAATAAAACAGATGATAAAAATAAAATTTATGAAAGAAATTCTTCAAATTTAAAAACTCTTTTTGATTATTGGGTATCTAAAGATGTTGATGCATCTGCTAGTCTTTTATCAGACGACTTTATTGAAACTGGTACTGGATTCGGAGAAAAAGATAAAAACAAATCAGAATGGAAAGCAAATTTTGAAGGTATGACCAGTGTTATGACTCCCTCTTTAAAAAATGCGATTTATCTTCCAGGAATTGACACATTAAACTTTGAACCAGACGGTTCAGTAAGATATTATGGTACTTGGAATTTTTCAGTTGGCGATAAAAATGAAGATCTTAAAGTATATGGTACTGCAAATTTCAATGATGAAGGTTTAATCACATCTCTTGCACATTACGCCGATTTTGGAGTGACACTGATGCAAGTAATGCCTGAAGAGATGATGCAACAAATGATGGGATCTGGACAAGAAGCAGAATAATCGTTAGGTTCTTATTTAGTAATTTTAAACTTAACTTTTGTTAATTCATGAATAAATGGATAATTTTTAGTATAGTTTCCATGGTTGTAATTAGTGTAGTTGCTTATTACTTTGTAAATGGAATTTGTAACTCTGTTTTCTGTGGTTTGTTTTGTTAATATTATAATCCAAGAGTAAAATTCTTCTTAAAAGGTATCCTAACATTCATAAAATTCATGAAAAAATCACTTGTTTTATCGTTATTTTCCTCGTTATTTATCTTCAGTACTTGTAATAAAAATGTGGATTATACCCAGTTGGATGAAGAGATAATTCTTCAGTATATCTTAGATAATAACCTAAATGCCGAACCAACAGGAACTGGCTTATATTATGCAGTAAATAGTACTGGTAATGGAGAAGTTCCAAATATTAATTCCATTGTAACAGTTGCTTATAAAGGAACATTAACAGACGGTACAATTTTCGATCAGTCTAGTTCAAGTGGTGCAACTTTTCCTTTAAGCAATGTTATCCAAGGATGGCAAGAAGGAATTCCGCTATTTAGTGAAGGTGGATCGGGTCTTTTACTTATTCCCTCTTATTTGGGATATGGTAATCAAGCAATCGGAAGTATTCCAGCAAATTCAGTATTGATTTTTGAAGTTACTCTTCTCAATGTAGACTAAGTGAGGGAGAAATTCTGTTATTCTTTTGACAAGAGTAGTAATATCATTTTTAGGTTTATATATACAATTAATTTTATAATGAAAAGAGCCCTTGATTAAAAGGTATGGTTACATTAACTTTTGTAGTTGAGTCTAGTTTCTAGAAAATTCCCAGATAATATCAAAAGTAAAACTGGCAAATACAATTGGGTCAGAAGTATCTAATTCTGATTCTGTAGCAGTTAATCTCATAAAATCGCTAGTTACAGACTCGATATTTAAAGTCGTCGTATCTGTCGTGCTTCCATCATTATTAATATAATTAATGGAATTATTAGACACAGTCCATGTAGATGAAGTAGAGTCAATTTCTCCATCGATATAGTACTCAATAATCATTCCATTTGCCTTAAAATCCATACGCGTTGGGTTTAGAGAATCTGATGGAGTAACTTCAGTATAATTAGTATTTAGAATAGTATCACCTAAATAAATTACTAAACTTGAAATCTCATAATCTTGTCTTGTTGTTGTCCAAGAACCTACTTGGTCATAAATGCAATCCGTACTAACATTAGCATAAAAGTCATAATTTACTGCACTAGGGTCAGTACAACCTTCAATCGTGCAAGTGCCATCATCAGTTTTTGCATCTGCATTGTAATTCGAAGCTATTGGGTCTGTACATCCTTCTTTATTACAAGCAATAAAAGAAGTTACTAAAAGAACTAAAGTTATAATTTTTTTCATTTTTAATAGTTTTTTTAAAATGAAGCTTTTTTGATAATCTTGTTATTTAAAAGAAGCTCTTATTCTACTCAAGCTCTGTTGAGTAATCCCAAGAAAGGATGCTATATGATAGTTTTGAGCATATTTTTCAATTTCTGGATATTGTTTTAAAAAGATATTGTATCTATCTGATGATGTTAACTGTAATTGATTTAAAATTCTTTTTTGTAAGCTAACAATATTTCGTTCTAAGTTTTTTCTATGTATTGATTCAATTTTTGGAAATCTTAAAAATATATTTTCAATTCCTTCTCTTAAAGAAATTTCAATAACAGTTGAATCTGCTATGCATTCTATAGTCTGACTAGATTTTTCATTATTAAAAATGGCTATATAATCGCTAATCCAATCATTTTTTAATGCAAATTGTAAAGTATGTTCTTTTTCACGACTGTCAAATACGAAGGATCTAAGACAACCTTCCATTACAAAATAGGTCTTATTTACAATTTGATTTTCATTAATTAAAATCTCTCCTTTTTTAATTTTTTTTATAGTTGAAACTGAATGGGTAAATTTCTCAACATCTTTATTTAAATCAATTCTTTTAGAGATGTAATCAAATAATTGTTCCATTTTAATTAAAATAATAATTTTGTTTTCTTTATTAACGTAATTTTAATAAGTTTATTATTCAAATATTAAATGCAAAACTTAAAAAAAAAATGGGGTATTAACTCCAATTTTCAAATTCTTCTAATTTTAACAGTTTTTGCTATTAATGGTTCTTTTGCTGCCTGGGTAGCAAGTCCTGTAACTTCTTTTTTTGGTATTGAAAAAGATTTTGTAGAACCTGTAGTTTATTGGCCATTAAGAATTGCACTTATTTTTCCTATTTATCAAATTACTTTACCCATTACTGGGTTTATATTTGGTCAGTTTAAGTTTTTTTGGAATTTTGAAAAGAAATTTTTATCAAGAATTGGTTTAGGTTTTCTTTTTAAAAAAGAATAATTTTTTAAATATGATTTCAAAATTAAACTTACTGGGTTTAATCATTTTTTTTGTTTTCGATAATTATTATACTCAAGAATATCATCAAAGGGATTTAATAACTTATGATACATCCAATCTTACTTTTTTAAAGAATAATTTACAACCAGTAAATGGTATTGTTTATTGCGACTATGGAGAAATAGGAAATTTTGTTCAAGGTAAAAGAGAAGGAAGACATAAAGAATGGTATGAAAATGGACAACTAAGAGGGGATTGGAATTTTCAAAATGGACTAGCAGAAGGTTTTATAATAAGAAGATATGATAACTGGCAACTTCAATCTGAGTTAAATTACTCCAAAGGAAAATTAAATGGATTGGCTAAGGGTTGGTATAGAGATGGTGAATTAAGGGCAGTAACAAATTTTTCAATGGGTAAATTAGATGGTAATAATAAGTTTTGGCACAACAATGGTACTATAATGATGATTTGTAATTATAAAAAAGGAAAATTGATTGATGAAAAATGTTGGGATATTAATGGAGAAGAAATTAATTGTAATTAATTTTAATAATTTCTAACCACGTTTTTGTCTTTTGTGGTAAGTCTTATCACCCCTAGTCTTAGGTTTCTTGTATTTCTTTTTAATGGTTCTTCTATAGCTTCCTCCTAAATTGGTCTTTAGGTTTTTTTCTTTTTTTTCATGAAATCCACCTGTCATTTCAATTTTTTTTGAGTTACGATTTTCATTTTTATTAAATCCATGTTCTGCTCGCTCTTCAAGAATTAGTTCTGAGGAAACCCCGACCTCATTAGGGAAATCAACCATTGGTATCTCACAGGCCATTAATTCTTCAATCTTCTTTTTAAAAGGCTGTTCTTTTTCTGTGGAAAATAGAATAGTATTTCCTTCTTTTTCAGCTCTTCCAGTTCTACCTATTCTATGCATGTAGTTTTCAGGAAATTCTGGAGTGTCAAAATTTACAACATGAGAAATTTCATTTAAGTCCAATCCTCTAGACATTACATCTGTAGAAACAAGAATCCTATTTTTCCCAGAATCAAAATCTTCTATAGATCTAATTCTATAGTTTTGAGACTTATTAGAATGAATAATACAAGACTCATGACCAAATTCAGGTTCTATTAGTTTAAATACTTTATCTGCCATTTTTTTGTTAGAGACAAAGATTAGTACTTTTTTAAATTCCTCTTGATTAGCTATTAAATGAGTTAGCAAATTAATTTTTGTGTTAAAATTCTCTACATCATAGCATTGCTGATTAATTTTATTTAATGGAGTTCCACTTACAGCAATTGAAATTTTTATAGGAGAAATAAAAAAATCATCAATTAATGATTCTACATGCTTGGTCATAGTTGCTGAGAACATAATATTTTGTCTTTTTTTTGGGAGAAGATCTAAAATATTAGTAATCTGAGTCCTAAAGCCCAAATCAAGAATAACATCTACCTCGTCAATCACTAGCTTTTTCAGTCCTTTAACAACAAGAGATTGGTTAAGTATTAAATCGTATAATCTTCCAGGTGTGGCAACAACAATATCGCAACCTTCATATAGCTCAATACTTTGACTTTTTATATTAACTCCACCATAAATTCCAATAGTTCTCAGGCTTAAGTATTTTGAAAAGTTATCAATATCTCCTTTTATTTGAATTACTAATTCTCTTGTGGGTACTAAAATTAATATTCTTGGATTTGATTGTTTGGAATATTTGAGCTTGTCCAACAAAGGCATCATATACCCTAATGTCTTTCCTGTTCCGGTTTGTGCTATACCTAACATATCTTTACCAGAAAGAATAACATAAAAAGATTGTTTTTGTATTGGAGTAGGAGTTTTAAAGCCTAAATCTTCAATTGCGTTTTGAAGTTGTTTTCTTAAACCAAATTTATCAAAGGAAGACATTGTCTTATTTTTTACAAAGCTAATATATAAAGTAAGAATATTATTGTATTAAATTTTGAGATGTTAGTATTTAATTATTGGTTTTTTACAAAATTATAAGAGTATCAATATCTTCTCTAAACCTTTTTAAATAACTAAATGAGGGATTTGCTCTCCCAACAAAACAAGATTGATTAAAACCATATTTTTTAATAACACTAAGTGCTTTTACACATTCTTCTTCGTTTTTTCCAAATCCAAACATAGAATGTCCGGGTTTTTCTATTAAATACCAATTTCCATCTAGAGACCTTTTAGCAACTAATTTCTCTGGATCAAATGGTAAGCAATCTTCAGAAGAGTTACTATAGCTATTTATTTCCTTATTTCCAATGCCAGAACTATCAAAAGACAATTGGTATTGCATGATAATTGCATTTGGATTTTCTTCTCCAACAGAGTTAGTGTAAAAACCTTCCCCACATTTACAAATAAATTTTGTTTGATAGTGTTCTAATACAATTTTTGTTTTTTCAGCTTCTTCAAAATTTGGAAAGTAGAATAAATGTTCCTCTTCTTCATTTCTTAACTCCCATATATTATCCATATTTTTTACTACCATGATATTAGATATTGATATACAATCATCATCTACAATAGGAGAAGCTTTCTTAAAAGTGGTCTTACTACAAGAGAAATTAAATATATATAGAAATAAAAATATTGATGATTTTAAAAGAGAATTTTCTTTCATGATAAATAAAATTGATTTAATAATTATAAGTTATAAAAACTAATATTTAATAAATTTAAATATTAAAATTAATTAACAATAAAACTAAATCATCATACCGATTCAAAATTTATCATCGAAGAACTTTCTAAGTTATTTAATAAGCAGTTGAAACTAAAAAAGCTAGTCATAAAAAAAATTAAATCTTCCCATAGTGGTGAAAAACTTTCATGGATAAAAAATTACAATTCACAATTTATTCAACCTTGGAGATAATTATAAATGAAGGCTAAAATTTTAAAAATACAGGATACCGAAATAAATTTCAGAAAGAGTTTAAAAGCAAGAAATATCTCTATTAGAATAAAACCTTTTGAAGGAGTTTTAGTGACAGTTCCTAGATTTTTATCTTTTAAAATAGCGAATGATTTTGTTGAATCTAAAATGAATTGGATTCAAAAGAACCTTCATAAAATACAAAGTCAAGAACAATTACAGACCAATTTTATTATTGGTAGCAACTTTCAAACAAAATTCCATTCAATAATTATTTATTCCACTTCAAAAAAAAAGAACACTTTTTTAAAAGAAAATAATTCCATAAAAATTCATATTTCGAATGAAAATGAAATACAATCTATTGAAAATCAAAATTATATAAGAAATGTAATTGAAAAAATTCTAAGATTAGAAGCTAAATCCTATCTACCTAAAAGAGTAGATGAATTGGCAAAAAAATACAACTTTTCTTATCAAAAATTGGCAATAAAGAATACGAAAACTAGATGGGGAAGTTGTTCTTTTAACAACAACATAAATCTTTCTTTACATTTAATGAGACTTAGAGAAGAACTTATAGATTATGTTATTCTTCATGAATTGGTTCATACTAAAGTTAAAAACCATAGTAAAGAATTTTGGATGACTTTAGATATTCATTGTCCAAAGTCTAAAAATTTAGATAGAGAATTAAAGAACTACAATTTAAGAATTTTTTAATTGCTGTAAATACCTTTCATTAGAAGTGCTGCACTTGATGGGTTAGTAGCTAGAGGAACGTCATGAACATCACATAATCTCATAAGCATTGAAATATCTGGTTCATGAGGATGTTTTTCCAACGGATCTCTAAAAAATATTACCATATGGCAACTTCCATCTGCTACTTTAGCTGCTATTTGAGCATCTCCTCCTAGGGGACCTGAAAGTAATGCTGTGACCTTAAATCCAGCTTTTTTGACTTTTTCTCCGGTAGTTCCAGTTGAGATTAACGCGATTTCATTTTTATGAAGAATATCAGCTTGTTCATTTAGAAATTGAACCATTTCAGCTTTTTTTCCGTCGTGTGCTATTATAGCTATTATCATAATTATTATTTCATTTCAAAATTATAAACAATTCCTATTTCCTTATGATTTAATTGATAATCTTTTTTAATAGTTTTATAATTTACCAGCACCCTGTCTTATCAATACCAAATCATTAGATGTACAGTCTACAACAGTTGACGCTACATTTTTTCCATATCCGTAGTCAATTACTGCATCTACATTGTTTTCATGATTTTCAAATATTATCAATGGGTCTGTGGTATATTTAACAATTTCATCTTCATCATTGACACTAGAACATATTAAAGGATGATTTAATTCTTTAACAAGCGTTCTAATAAACCTATGATTTGGAATTCTTATCCCAATTTCATTTTTATTGAAATTAAATATTTTGGAAATATTATTATTTGCATTTAATATAAAGGTAAATGGACCTGGAAGTGCATTTTTGAGTGTTTTAAAGGTTTTTTTTTCAAATGGCTTGGTATATCTGGAAATTTCTTTTAAATCCTGACAAATCAAAGAAAAGTTAGCATTTTTGAGTCTAATTTTTTTGATTTTAGCTAATCTTTCAAGCCCCTTTTTGCTTTTTATACTAGTTGCGAAAGCATAGATTGTATCTGTAGGAATTACAATAAGACCGTCGTTATTTAGGATTTTAATGATTTTTTGAATTACTCTTAAATCAGGATCTTTGGCAACAACATTGATAAGCATAATTATCTAGCCATTTACTTTTTTAAAGTCAGCTAAAAATTTAGCTAAGCCAATATCTGTCAAAGGATGGTTTAAAAGTGCAATTATTGCGCTTAGTGGTCCTGTCATAACATCTGCACCAATTTCCGCACATTGTATAATATGCATTGGATGCCTTACTGAAGCTGCAAGAATCTCGGTATCAAACATGTAGTTATCATAAATTTCTCTTATCTGAGCAATTAAGTCCATTCCATCTGTACTCACATCGTCTAATCTTCCAATAAATGGAGAAACATAAGTTGCTCCAGCTTTTGCCGCTATTAGTGCCTGTCCAGCTGAAAATATTAAGGTGCAATTGGTTTTTATTCCTTTGTCAGAAAAATATTTAATTGCTTTAATACCATCTTTAATAATTGGTACCTTGACTACAATATTTGAATGTAGCTTAGCCAATGCTTCTCCTTCTTTCACCATTCCATCAAAATTTGTTGAAATAACTTCTGCACTTACATCACCATCTACAATTTCACATATTTTTTTGTAGTGATTAATAATATTTTTAGTACCTGAAATTCCTTCTTTCGCCATAAGAGAAGGATTGGTGGTTACACCATCTAATATTCCCAAATCTTGGGCTTCTTGTATCATCTCTAAATTTGCTGTATCAATAAAAAATTTCATTTGTTGGTTTTTAGTTGGTTATTTCGTGAAATTAAGAATAATTAAAAATTGCTAAAAAGAATTTTTTAAGTAATTGCTAACAATTAATTTGAAAATTTTACACACTCACAAATACAAGTTTTATTATAGCTGTTACATTTAAAAGAAACATTGCATTTGTCCTTCCATATTTTTCCCATATTTTTCACAGGTTTTAATCCAAACCTGTAATTGATTTTTTCTGCAGGCATATTGTTTTTTATTTTCCATGCATAGGCAACTACCTTGTCTTTAGAATTTAGAAATTTTTGAAAATAGAAAGTCATAAGTTTTGTGCCAATACTTTTTTTTTGCCAACTTTTTTTTATAGCAATACAGTCTATTACCACATTTTTAATTTCTTTTTTTCCAATAAAAAAACCAATGACATTATTTTTTTTTAAAGCAACGATTGTGATAATATCTTTCTTTAAGAAATATTTTTTTGAATGGTAATCTTTCCCAAATAAACACTTGGAAATTTCAATACATTGAGATAATTGAAGAGAATTTAATTTTTTTATTTCTTTAATTTCTATAGACATTGCTGTCTAATAAGATACAAAAAAAAGGGCAAGCTACTCATATCGCACCGCTACAACCGTTTACCCTTGCTATGTTCCCATCCTGGGGGATTCAACAGGAGCTGGTCGTATGAGACTTGCCCACAGCAAATGTAGAATATTATTTATTATTTCAGAAGATTTTTATGATAATTACTTTCGTGAATGGTTCCATGAACAAATCCATTAAGTTCAGCACCAAACAATCCAGTATTTTCGCTCTTAGAGGTGTTGTTGCTTTTATCATAAGTCCATTTCTTATTAGGATTAAATAATGTCATATTTGCTCTGTAACCTTCCTTTACAATAGGAACTTCGTGTTGAAGGATTGTTCGAGGATTAATAGACATACATTGTACAATTTTTTCAAGACCAATGTTTTCTCTAAGATAAGTTAGTGCTAACGGAAAGCAAACCTGGGTACCAATAGATCCAAAAGGAGACAAGCTAAACTCTACATTAGTAGTTTCTTTTTCATTAGGTTGATGGTAAGAAGTAATCACATCTATCGTTCCATTTTTAACCCCTTCTAAAAGTGCATTTCTATCTTCTTTTGTTCTAAAAGGTGGAAGTATTTTAAATCTATTGTCAAATTGATTAATAATTTCATCGTCAAATAGTAGGTGAAAAATGGATGTTCCACAGCTTAAATTATTTTGAGTTTTTTTAGCAACTTCAATTTGTTCTAAGCTATTTTTTGAAGATAAAATATTAAAATGTAACCTTCCCTCATGGTATTTATTAATCGACAAATCTCTATTAATCATAAGTTCTTCAGATAAATCTGGAATTCCTTTCAAACCTAATTTTGTTGAGACAGCTCCTTCATTTATTAGTCCATTGGGAGATATTTTTTCATCGTAAGGAAAAGATATTATTAATCCATTAAAGTTCTTTGCATATAATAATGCTCTTGAAAAAAGACCACTATTATGAACTGGTCGCATATTGTCTGTAAAGGCAAGTGCTCCTGAACTGTACATGTCAAACATTTCTGCCAATTGTTCTCCCTTTAACTCTTTAGAGATTGCTCCAAAAGGAATAACATCTATTCCAAAATCTTTAGTTGCGTTTTTGCAGAAAAGAATTTCACTTTTTTTATCTCTAGCTGGTTGGTAAGTAGGCTGTAGACCTAAGCCTGTAAAACCACCAGATTTAGAGGAAAATATCCCTGATTCTAGAGTTTCTCTTTGTTCATTTCCAGGCTCGGGAAAATCTACTGAAAAATCGAAAAGACCAGGACAAACATAAAGATTGTCTTCTTGAACTGTTTCTAAATTATTTTCATCAATATTGTCTTCAATCTTTTCAATTAATCCATTTTTTAAAAGTATGTCTTTTTTAGAGTTATTAAATTCAGAATTGGGGTCTATTATATTTACATTCTTAATTAAAAGTGAAGACATATTAGGTTAGTTTTTTAATTATTATGATTTCTAAAATTAGGCATATTATACTTAAATAAATAAAATATATCCAATATTCTAAATTCTTATTATTGTTTTTGATTAAGTCAGGATATTTATTTTGCTTAATGTTCCAATAGTGAATTTTATCATCTAAATCTAAATTTTCAAGTTCAGCATTAAGTTCTTTAAATGAAGAAAATGCCATTTTAGATTCGCTTTTTAAATTATTTACTGAAAACCCACTTACCAAACTGTCGTTATTATATATGAAGTAGTGACCAGTGGATTCAATCATGTTCTTAATATACAACGACGAAGAACCAGAACTACTTGAAATTAAAGGATAAAAAGAGAAAGTTGGTTCACTTATATCATTGGTAATCAGTAAATTTCCATTTTGTTGAATAGCTTGATTAATTTTGAAATTCTCCAATTCATTAATTGAAATTTGACTAGTAATATCGTTGGCAGATTTCTCCTTAATACGAAGAAGAATAGGGACAAACAAAGCATGTTGGCCAAAATTTGAATATTCCCTATTTAAATTGGAAGTAAAAAAATAAAAGTCATTGTTCTTGTAAGAATATTTACTAATTAAAGGTTCTGCATTGGTTAAGTTTATATAATTAATTGGATTGTATAAGTTTTGAATCTTAAGATGTTTGTTAAAGTAGGGTAGGTCTAAATTTTCATTATAATTTGAAAAAATATTTTTAAAAAAACTTAAATCTATAGATTCAATATCTAATTCTAATTTTAAGTTTATTAATTCAGAATTTTTAATACCAAGTATTTTATATAATCCGTTGTAATCAATATCTTCAATCAAAGAAGGGAAAATTAATATACTTTTTCTTTTAGAAGAGCTAGATAGCAGTTGGATTGTTTTTTTATCAATTTTTGATAGTTCATTTAAAATAATAAGTTCTGCATTTAAATCCTGGTTAGTAATACCATTATTTATATCTATATTTTTATAATTGGTTTTTTCAACAGACTTAAACAGTGTTTCTAAAGATTTATTTGATTTATTTTCACCTTGGTGGATATTAACTATTGTAAATTTCTCCTCTAGTACATAAGAAAAGAAATACTTATCGTCAAATAATAAATCGTTATTAGGCGGATTTATCAAGCTAATTACTCCTGATTTAATTCCTTTTTCATTAACTGAATAATCAAATTTTATTTCTGCAGACTGCTGGGGATTAATTTTATTATAAGATTGGTTTAAAACCTCCCCATTATTTATATTTAATTTGGTTTGAAATTCTACATCTTCTGCTGAATGATTGGTGACTTTAACATTTAAATTTTCATTATTGTTAATTGTTCTATTATTTTTATTAAACCAGACAGAATCAATTGAAATATTCTCATTGGTAGATGAGCCATATTGAAGAATGTTGATGTTTTTAATAATGCTTTCATCTTTAATTTTATCAAAATCCAACGTGTTTTCTTGAAGATCTGTAAACCAAAAGGAATTTAATTTTTCAAGGTTTAACTGTTCATGCTGTATCTCTATTGCTTCTGAAATAGTTAGTGTTTGAGCAGTTGTTTTTAAATTGATAATTTCTTTTTTAATCTCATTATTATCAATAAAATATTGCTTGTTATTTTTTTTAATGTTGGTGGTTAATACATACTTAGTTTCTTCTGGTAAATTATCTATTAATTTTATAGCATCGTCTTTTGCTGATTCAAGGAGCGTTTGGTTCTGGTAACTTCTACTCATTGAAAAAGAATTGTCTATATAAATACCCACTTTGTTTAAATCCTTTAATAGATCTATTTTTTGACTCTTTTTGTATGGGAAACAAAAAGCTACAACTACAGAGCTTACAAATAAAATTCTAGAAATTAGTAATAGAATATTTTTTAATTGAGACTTTCTTTTTGTTTTTTCTTCAATACTTCTTAAAAGAGAAACATCTGAAAAATAAATGGTTTCGTGTTTTTGTAAATTGAATAGATGAATAATTATTGGTATAATATTCAGAAGTAATGCCCAAAGAAAATCAGGATATAATAGACTCATTAAAGCACGAATTTAGTCAATATAATTTGATTTAAAACTCTTTAGACTCAATTCCCAGTCCAAAAAGTGCAAAATCATATTTTACAGGGTCTACATTATCCAATTTTCGCAATGAAATATCTAGTTCTTCGACTGCCTTCCAATCATTTTGTGCTCTCTTTAAAAGATTAAATTCTCTAGCAGTTCTACCACTATGAATATCTAGTGGACAAGACAGCTTTGATGGACTTATTTTATTCCATATTCCAAAATCTACTCCTTTGTCATCCTTTCTAACCATCCATCTTAAAAACATATTTATTCTTTTAGCTGCAGACCCTTTAACAGGGTTTGCAATATGTTTTTTAGTTCTAATCTCATGATGCTCTCCTAAAAATTCTTTTCTAAAATTTACAATTGCTTCAAATGAATTGTTATTTTTTTTGAAATCTGGAGCAAATAACTCTTCTAAAGAACTAAACCTTTTGTATATTTTTTGAAGTCTTAAAATAAAAAATTGTAAATCAAAAGCATTAAATGTTCTATGTTTAAAGTCATTCAATAAATTCAATTCATTTTCATTAAAATTTATTATAAAATTAAAAGGGGCGTTATTCATTATTTTCAAAAGATTTTCACCACTTTTTATAATTGACTTTCTATTTCCCCATGAAAGAGTAGCTATTATTAACCCAAATATTTCAATGTTTTTTTGATCTGAAAATCTATGAACAAGTCCGATTGGGTCGGGTTCAATAAAAGTGGAGTTGTTATACTTTTCTACAAAATATTCAAGCTTTTCTTTTGTTCCCTGTTTCATTAAAAAGATATTATTCAAAAAAAGTTAATCTTCCCACTTAGTAAAGGACTTAGTTGAGCTTTTCCCACTTTGAATAAGTTGTGCAATATAAATTCCAGAACTTAATTTTTTGGTTGGTAATAATGTTTGGTAGCCATCTAATTTGGAGGATAGCATAATTTTTCCTAAATAGTTGTAGATAGTTACAAATGATTGATCACTACTATAGTTCTTAAAAAATATATTAATATTCGATCCAGTTGGATTAGGATAAAGTTCAAATTCTAATAAATCAGTTGTGGATATTGAAGCAGGAGCATTTAAGCCTTCAAATATTTTAATATTATCCAAATATAAATTATTTCCAGCTCTGTTAGTTGTTTCAAATTTAATTAAAATTTCTTCGTTGGAAAAACTAGAAAGATCAATTGTGTCATTTCTCCAATGAGTGAAATAATCAGGCACAAAATCAAAAGAGGATGTGTCAAAAGTACTAAGATCATAACCATACTTTTCATAAACTAAATAATCATAAGACAATCCACAATTATTTGAGACAAACACCTTAAGGGTGTCATTTAAAAAACCTGAAGCATTTCTTTTTTGATATGCAATATCAAATGTTAAAAATAAATCATCCTGTGAAGAAAGGATTATTTTAGGAGTTATAAGACCATCTTTTTGATTATTCCTTGGAGCGTAAGAAAAAAGCTTAATACTAGCTGATAAATCGCTCCACGGTAAGCCACTGGTAGAATCAATTCTCCATGTTTTGTCAATATCTATATTTTCAATCGTCCATGTCGTGTCGTTGATACCATTTTCAAAATCCTCAATAAATGGTAGTGTAGTTATTTCCTTTATAATTGAAAATCTTAGGATAGTACTGTTATTAAAATAATCATATTCATTTATGGTGTTTCCTATATTAGCCAACACTTGTATTTCATTTTTACCAGAACTTAAACTACTTAAAACAGGTAGAGTAAAGCTAGAATTAGAATTTGGAGCTAAACTTCCTGACCAAATATTATTTAGGATAGTATCCCCATTAATTTTTAAAGTAAATTCAATATTGGTAATTGTAAAATCTCCAAGGTTTTTAAAAAATACTGTTGGGGTAAATGTGTTTTCACATGTGTTTTCTCTAAAATTAGGTATGGTAACAGAGTCAAGATGAATATCATAAATCAGACTTGAAGGGTCAACCGGATTATGAATATGGCTTAAATGTTGAAATGCTGCATAAACATCTATCATCCCCATTCCATAAATATTGTCTTCTCCAGGTGTACCTAAATCCACAGCAGATAAATAAAGTGCCCAAAGAAGTTGTTCTCCCGAAAGTAAAGGAAAAGCTTCTTTTAATAGTAAAATAGCTCCCGAAACATGAGGTGCAGCCATACTAGTGCCTGATATAGTATTAAAATTGTTCTGTTCCCATGCTGATCTTACATTTTGACCTGGAGCAACAACTTCAGGATGAATAGCTAATGATGCAGAAGCAGAACACTGAGAAGGTCCTCTTGTAGAAAAATTTGATATTGGATGAGGAAAAGAAATATTCCCATTAACACTCCCAACACAGAATGTATTAACTTCCGAAGTGTTTATTCTTTGTGGAGAATTTACACTAGAATTACTTGGACCCGAATTACCTCCAGAAAAAACATTTGCAATTCCAGCCGCTTCAATTGCATTCATAAGATTTACAACAAAACCTTGACAGTGAGTGGTGTCATTTCCATCATACCATCGCCAACTATTATTTATAACATCTGGAATATCATCTGTTGTAGAAGTGTCATTATCTGGATTCAATGCCCATTGAAAGGCCTCAATCATATTAACAATAGGAGGGAGTGCTTGTACAGTAGATGTGACAAAATCATTTGCAATCCAATAAGAACCAAAAGCTACTCCTACAGTGTCGTTAGTGGACTCTACTAGTCCTGCTATAGTTCCTAAAGTATGTGTTCCATGATTTTGAATAGAACCGTTAGGGAATTCATTAAAATAACCAATCCAACTTTGTTGCATTGGAAATCTGCTGCCAATAAATCTATTGCTAAATGCTGGGTGATTTGGCCAAACTCCTGTGTCATAATTGTAAGCTAATCTCCCTCTTCCAGTATAGCCAAGTGCCCACATTGAAGGTGCGTTTATTGCAATTAAACCATTTTCAACACCGTTGGGGGTTCTATTATTTTCCACTGAAACCTTAAAATCATCATGGGCTATAAATTGGTTATTTTCAATTTTTATGGAGGAAATATTAGAAAATTGAAGTAATTTTTCAATTTTAGTAGCATCTACACGAGCAACTATAATATTTACGATCCAAAATGAATGATAATAGGTCTTAGATAAAGCTTCTTTTTTAAAGAAATCTAATACAAGTTCTTGGGACTTAATAGCTTGCTCTTTTAAAAGCCTGTTGACAATTTTTGGACGTTGATTAACTGGAGTTTGTTGGTCTTTAAATTGCTGATTTAGCTTGAAACAATCAATATTGTCATTGAATTCAATACGAATAGGAACTAGTTCTCCAGGATTATTCTCAATCCATTTATCTATATCTTCAAATCCTATCTCTTGGTTGTACGTATTAAGGAAAGTAACTAATAATGATAAAAAAAAAATAATTTTTTTCATAACTCTTAGATAATACTTGGATACAACTTGGGATTGCTTTCATGCATTAAATTGTATATGGCTTCTGTAATATCATTTAAGCTAGGTTTTGAGAAATAATCACCATCTGTACCATAAGCTGGTCTATGATCCTTAGCAGTTAATGTTACTGGTTGAGAATCTAAATGGAAGTATCCTTTTTGTTTATTAATAACTTGATCTAACATAAAAGCAGTTGCTCCGCCAGGAACATCTTCATCAATAAAAATAATCTTATTCGTTTTTTCCAAAGACTTACTAATTAAATGATTCACATCAAAAGGAATAAGCGTCTGTATATCAATTAGCTCACATGATATATTGTAATTATTTAATTCTTTTACAGCTTGTTGACAAATATTAAAAGTGGAACCATAACTTACTACTGTAATATCTTTTCCTTCTGAAACAATTTCAGGAATTCCAATTGGTGTTGTAAACTCTCCATAGTTTCTTGGTTCATTTTCTTTTACCCTGTAAGCATTCAAACATTCAATAACCAATGCTGGATCATCTGATTTAATTAATGTATTGTAAAACCCTGCAGCTTTTACCATGTTTCTAGGGACACACACTATAATTCCTCTTAACAAATTAATAATTCCTCCTAATGGAGAACCAGCATGCCATATTCCTTCTAGTCTATGGCCTCTTGTTCTTACAATTAGAGGACACTTTTGGGTTCCTTTTGTTCTGTAGGACAATGTTGCTAAATCATCACTCATAATTTGAATACAATAAAGCAGATAATCTAAATATTGTATTTCAGCAATTGGTCTGAGCCCTCTCAAAGCCATTCCTATTCCTTGGCCAATGATTGTAGTTTCTCTTATTCCAGTGTCAAAAACTCTAAGCTCACCAAATTCCTCCTGCATTCCTTCCATTACTTGGTTAACTCCACCAATAATTCCGGTATCTTCTCCAAAAGTTAAAATCTCTGGAAATTTGCTAAATAGTTTTTGAAAATTGTTTTTTAAGATTACCCTTCCGTCTACTTTGTTATTAGAAAATACTACATCTGCTTGTTTAACTTTTTGAGCAGAATAATTTGTTTCAGTGTATAGATTAGAGTTGTAATTGTCAAACTCATTCTCTTGTTGAGTTTTAAACCAATTTATAGCAGCTAATTTCTCGCTGGACTTTTCTCCTCTAGTAATTAATAAAGTCTTTCTAAAACTTGAAAAAACATCTTTTTTAATAGGTTCTCTAATTTTTTCTAAGTCATTTATTATTTGAAGTATTTCTGAATTTTTAGAACTTTTACTTGCAATATTTTTAAGATGCAGAGTACACTCATTCAAGCTTTCTTTAATTGGATTTAAGAACTCAGTCCAAGCTAACCTAGATAGTTTTTTCACTTCGTTTTTACTATCTATTTCTATGGTTTCTAAATCTTCTAAGGAACATATTGGCTTTCCAGTAGCATTTTCGTTGCTAAGAATCCATTTTTTAAATTGAACTATACAGTCGTATTCTTTTTCCCAAGCTAACCTTTCAGCAGACTTGTACCTTTCATGTGATCCGGATGTCGAATGTCCTTGTGGCTGGGTAATTTCTTCGACATGTACTAAAGATGGCTTATGGTGTTCTCTTGAAAAATTAACAGCTTCTTGATAGGTGCTATATAGTTCAGCATAATTCCATCCATTGCATTTAAAAATTTTCAAACCATTGGATTGGTCTCTAATTTCAAATCCAGACATGGCTTTAGAAATACTTTTTTTGGTAGTTTGGTATTTTTTTTCCACCGATATTCCAAATCCGTCGTCCCAAATAGACATTACCAATGGGATTTCTAAAACACATGCTGCATTCATGGATTCCCAGAAAACACCTTCAGAAGTACTTGCATCTCCTATGGTTCCAAAAGCAACTTCATTTCCATTATTTGAAAATTTATTAAAACCCTTTAATTCTTTATTTTGTCTATAAATCTTAGAAGCTAATCCTAGTCCTATTAGACGAGGCATTTGAGCTCCGGTACAAGAAATATCTGAAGAGGTGTTTTTTTTATCTGATAAATTAAGCCAATTTCCATCTTTATCAACCGATTTAGTAGAAAAATGTCCACCCATTTGTCTACCAGCTGAATTAGGTTCTTTTTCCAAATCTGTATGTGCATAAAGTCCAGCAAAAAATTCTTGAACGCTAAGTTTCCCAATTGCCATCATGAATGTTTGGTCTCTGTAATAACCAGATCTAAAATCTCCATTTTTAAAGAATTTGGACATTACTATTTGTGCTAATTCTTTTCCATCTCCAAAAATTCCAAATTTTGCTTTCCCTGTTAGAACTTCTTTTCTTCCTAGTAAAGAGGCCTCTCTACTTATACAAATTATACGATAGTCATTGAGGATTTGAGTAACAAATTGCTCTTTATTTAAATCTATACTATTAATGGTAGTATTTTCTGGCATTAAGATTTTAGAATTTCTACAAAAATAACACTATTAAACAATTAAAAAAGTTGCAAACTAAATTTATGATTTTAAAGGTTTAGATTCTGTAAAAAAACTTAATTGTTTTAATAGAAATATAAAATATAAATCTTAAATACCTTATTTGTGAGAAATTAGATTGTGTATATTTGAACAAACTGAATTAAAAAATGAAATTATTAGAAGGTAAAACTGCAATTATAACTGGTGGAAGTAGAGGCATTGGCAAAGGAATAGCTATAGTTTTTGCCCAAAATGGTGCAAATGTTGCTTTTACTTATAGTTCATCTGTAGAATCTGCTAATTCCTTAGAAAATGAGCTAAGTAACTATGGAGTGAAAGTAAAGAGTTATAAGAGCAATGCTGCGAACCATAAAGAATCACAAGATTTAGTTGAAAATGTGTTAACTGATTTTGGTTCTATTGATGTTTTAGTAAACAATGCTGGAATTACTAAGGATAATTTATTAATGAGAATGGGTGAAGAAGATTTTGATAAAGTTATAGAAGTGAATCTAAAATCAGTTTTTAATATGACCAAAGCTGTACAAAGAACAATGCTCAAACAACGAAAAGGTTCCATCATTAATATGAGCTCAGTTGTTGGAGTAAAAGGAAATGCTGGTCAATCAAATTATGCAGCTTCTAAGGCTGGAATTATTGGATTTTCCAAATCAATTGCTCTCGAGTTAGGGTCTAGAAATATTAGAAGTAACGTAATTGCTCCAGGTTTTATTGAAACTGAAATGACTGCAAAGTTAGACGAGAAAACTGTAGATGTTTGGAGAAACGCAATTCCACTTAAAAGAGGCGGTTCACCAGAGGATATTGCCAATGCTTGTGTTTTCTTGGCAAGCGATCTAAGTGCTTATGTAACTGGTCAGACTTTGAATGTTGATGGAGGCATGTTAACCTAACTTACTGTAGTTGAGTACAATTATTTTTGATTCCCCAATTTATCTAATTTTTGTTTTTATTGCGATTGGATTTGCCTTAACTTTTTTACTCTACAATAAGGAAAGAAAACAGAACTATATATACCCAAAATATCTTATAATCTTATTTATTTTAAGATGGATTTCCTTTATTTTATTAAGCATTTTTCTTTTAAGACCTAAGATTATAAAATCAGAGTTGGTAGAAGAAAAACCAATTCTTTTGTTTGCTCAAGATAATTCTAAAAGTATTTTATCCAATGATGATTCAACTTTTTATCAAATTTTTTATGAGGATTCAATTAAAAGTCAATTGGAAGTGCTAAGAGAGTTTTATGATTTAAGAACATGTGTTTTTGGGCAAAAAGTCCTAAAAGACACACTATTTTCCTTTAAAGATAATTCTACCAATTTTGATCAACTATATAATTTCATAAATATAAAATACCTCGGAACTAACTTAACAGATTTAGTAATTGCATCGGATGGAATAGTAAATATGGGTAAGGATTTACCTTATTTATCAATTTCTCCTTCAATTTCGGTAAATACAATTCTTCTTGGAGATACTTTTCAATACGACGATATAAAAATTAAATCTATCAATAATAATAAGTATGCTCTTTTGGGAAATGATTTCCCTATAGAAGTCACCTTGGCTGCAAATAATTCTTTTAAAAATGTTAAAATTCAATTATTTTCTGATAAAAAAATAGTACAAGAAAAAAAGTTTAAAAACTTTAATAAAGGAATCAATAAAGTAACTTTTATAGACAAGGCAAATGAAAAAGGGATTAAGGAATATAAAGTAGTGATTAGCTGCGAAAAAATTGATAAAAATTCATTGAATAATTCTAAAACAACTTCCATTGAAGTAATTGACTATTCTCAAAAGATATTAATATTAAGTTCCGGTTCACATCCAGATATTGCAGCTCTAAATTGGGCACTAGAAGACCAATTAAAATCAAAAATAACTACCTTTCAAATCGATGATTTTAATGGGGAAATTATCGACTTTGATCTTTTAATTTTTTACAAGCCCACTAATAGTAAGATTTTGATGAAAATTGTTGAGAAAAGTAGATTGTTGGAGATTCCGTCGTTAATTGTTTCTGGTTCAGAAATAAGCTCTAAGACTGATGAAAATATCCTTTTAGGATTAAAACAAAATAAATTTAAAGGGACTAATGAAGTAAGAGCCCATTTAAATAAAGATTTTAAGTCTTTTGCATTTGGTGAGAAATGGCAGAACATAATTTCTGAATATCCCCCTCTTTCTGTCCCATTTTCGATAGATTACAATCTGGTTTCTAGTGCAAATATTTTACTTTATCAATCTGTAAACAGATTAAAAATGCCTTATCCATTAATTTATTTTTTCAATAGTAGAAATATCAAACATGGAGTGATAATTGGCGAAGGTATATGGAGATGGAAAATGGCCGAATATAGACTGAATAACAATGCCTATATATTTAAAGATTTTATAAGAAAAATCATTCAATATTTGAAGAAAACAGATAAAAAATTTAGATTAAACTCTATAGTTCCAAAGAATAGTTTCGAAAATAAATCTTTCTACATATATGCAGAGTATTACAATGAATTAATGGAGTTTGAATCCGGAGCAGATATTGTGTTCTCTTACCAAGATTCTTCCGGCAAAGAAAATTTCAAAAATTTGATATCTAGAGATAATTTTTACGATTTAAAACTTAACGGATTGCCAATTGGAGATTACAGTTATAAAATAATCTTAAATAATGAAAATGAAATTCTTGAAACAGATGGTAAGTTTTCAATTATTCCTTCAAATATTGAAAAGTTAAATACCTTAGCCAATCCAAAAAAATTAGCAGTGCTTAATCAAAATGGAGGAAGTTTTCAGTTTTCAGAAATTAAAAAATTACTGGATAATTTAAAGAAAGAAAATAATTTAAAAATTAAAACTCATATTGAACAAAAGCAGAAAGATCTAATTAACTATAAATGGCTTATTTTGGTCTTAATTTTTCCATTTATAGAATGGTTTTTGAGAAAGAATAAAGGTCTTATATGATTTAGTACAAATCCTGGTCTAGTTCTTCAAAACCACCGAAATCATCTTCTTCAGGTTCATTTAAAATATCTTCAATTTCGGAAAGTTTATTTTTATCTTCAGAATTAAGTGTATCATCACTTTTTTTAGTTTCATATTCACCTAATTTGTGGAGGAGATTTAAGGTTTCATTATTTTCTAAATCACTTTCTTTCAAAATCTCTACATAAAATATATTCATATTAAGAAAGTCATTTACATACAAGAATTTTAATTTCTTTTCTTGGAATACTTCATTTATGGTGATAGACTCCATGAATTTAACTGTTTGATCATCTCCAATGTTCATGTTCATTAAAGTAATTTCTTCCCCTTTATCCCAATCATCGTTACTGTAGAAAAAAGAAGACATTTCTAATTTATTAAGATGAAAATTCTCTACTAAAAAATCATGTATTGTTAAGAAATTATTTTCTTTATGAATTCTTAGGTCTGCAAATATATCCTCTTGAGTATCTGCTACTATCCTTATATCCAGTGAGTTATTTTTCAATTATTCCAAGTTCTTTAGCCTTAACAAGCAAATAGTCGTATGCTTCTTGATAGCTGTTTTTAATTATTCCATCTAAAATAGCATTTTTTATAGATTCTTTAAGAATACCAACTTCTTTACAAGGTTTAATATTAAAAGTCTCCATAATTTCTTTTCCATTTATGGGAGGTTGCCAATTTTTTATTTTATCTCTGTCTTCTAAATCTCTAAGTTTAATTTTAACATCTTCAAACCTATTTAAGTATTTGATTTTTTTGTCCTTATTTTTTGAAGTAATATCTGATTGACATAATGTCATTAAATCTTCTAAATCGTCTCCCGATTCAAATAACAATCTTCTAAGAGCTGAATCTGTTATGCTTTTATTCGTTAATGATATAGGCCTCAAATGCAACAAAACTAATTTTTGAACATACTTCATAGAGTTGTCTAATGGAAGTTTTAATCTTTTAAATATGGAAGGTACCATTCTTGCGCCTTTGTCTTCATGACCATGAAAAGTCCAGCCCTGTTTAGTATTAAATCTTTTGGTTTTTGGTTTTGCTATATCGTGAAGTAAAGCTGCCCATCTAAGCCACAAATTTCCTTTACTATGGGGAACAATATTGTCAAGAACTTTTAAAGTGTGGTAAAAATTATCCTTATGGCTTTTTCCATCTTTTATTTCCACGCCTTTTAATAACTGAAGTTCAGGAAAAATTAATTTTAACAACCCAGTTTCTTCTAAAAGCTTAAACCCCTTTGAAGGTTGATTGCTGATTATTATTTTATTTAGCTCTTCTGTTATTCTTTCTTGTACAACAATTTCTATTCTATCTACATTTTTTGTAATAGCTAATAGGGTTTGATTTTCAATTTCAAAATCTAGTTGAGAAGAAAATCTAATTGCTCTCATCATTCTTAACGGGTCATCTGAAAATGTGATATTTGGATCTAATGGAGTTTTTAACTTCTTTTCTTTCAAATCTTTAATTCCATTAAATGGGTCAATAAATTCCCCATAATTTCCTTTGTTTAAGGATATGGCCAATGCATTAATTGTAAAATCTCTTCTGTTTTGATCTTCTTCCACAGTTCCATTTTCAACAATGGGGTTTCTTGAGTCTTTTCTGTAACTTTCTTTTCTAGCGCCAACAAATTGAACTTCAAGTTCTCCAACATTGATCATAGCTGTACCAAAATTCTTAAAAACTTTAACAGTTGAACTATTTAAAACTTCAGCAGTTTTTTTTGCAAGCTCAATTCCACTGCCAAGAGTAACTATGTCAATATCTTTGGTAGTTCTATTAAGAATTTGATCTCTTACATAGCCTCCAATAACAAATGCTTTTTGGTCAATTTGTCCAGCAATACTTGAAATAGTTTTAAAGATTTTTTCTGAACCTAAAAGATTATTGTATTTATTTTCTGAGATATTCAATTTTACCGTTATTGATTTTTATTACTTCAGATGGTGTCCCTGAAGATTTTACTTCAAAATTAAGAATTAGATCTACAGAATTTATAATTGACTCAGAAATATTATCTAAACTTTTAGGAAAATTTTCTCCACTAATGTTTGCAGAACTTGAAATAATTGGAGAATCAAGTTTTTTTATAATTTCTTTCAACTCATTTAATGGTGTTACTCTAAAGGAAATCTCATTTAAATTATTGGATAGAAATCTGTATTTACTTTTGCAATTTGGATATATAACTGTAGGAGGGGAGTTGTTTTTATTTATTAATTCAAAGTCCTTAATATTTAAATTTTCTACATATTTTGGAATATTATTTATGCTATCAATTAGATTAATTAATGGCATATTGTAAGGTCTCATTTTTATATCGTAAATTCTCTTAACACTATTTTTAAGTTTTGATTTACATCCAATGGCCCAAATAGTCTCTGTTGGATAAAGAATGATTCCTCCGTTATTAAGAACATCAATAGCGGAATCAATTTTTGAAGAACTATAATTATTAGACCAAACTTTCGTAGACATCAATGAGCTTTTTTGAAATTTTATTTGGTTGGAAGTTTGCGGCATGTTTTAGGCCTTCTATAATCATAGATTCTCTTAGTTTGGTATTGGTAAGACATTCTTCAATTTGAAATGCAAATTCTTCCCGATTTTCTGAATCAATATATTTACTAAAATCTCCACCAGCCTCTTGAAAACAACTTCCTTTACTACTAATAACTGGTGTTTTACAGTTAAGTGCTTCAAGAATAGGAATTCCAAAACCCTCGAATAGAGATGGATAAAGAAATAAGGATGAAAGCGAGTAAATTATTGGTAAATCATCAATTGAAACATCCTCTAAAAAAATAATTTTTTTAATGTCAAAATTCATTTTTTTCATTTGGATTTTCAGAAAATTCATATACTGAGTTTTCTTGCCAACCACCACTAAAGGAATATCCATTTTCATAACACTTATAGCATTTATTATGGATATTAAATTTTTTCTAGTCTCTATGGTTCCTACGTTTAAAATAAAGTCTTTGGGAAGATTGAATTTTTTCGTGGTAAAATCTATCTCTTCTTTGGAATATTCTTTTCTAAAATTTTCGTGACAAGTTTGATATATAACTTTTATTCGTTCAGGTTTTATTTTGTAAAATTCTATAATATCTAGTTTTGTTTGTTCACTTATTGCAATGGTTAAATCTGCATGCTTTACTGCATATTTATATTTAATGTTATATATCTTTCTATCAATACTTCTGTAATTTCTAGGGAACCTTTTAAAAATTAAATCATGAATGGTAACTATGTAAGGAATTTTCTTATTCTTAACTCTTGGAATCTCATTACTTAAACCGTGGAATATATCTACATCATTTTTTATTATTGATTTTTCCATGTTTATAGTTCGCCATAATCCCTTAAAAGTTTTATTCAGTTTGTTATGAGGAAATATGGAATAAATATTGTCGTAATTTCTTAAGAAATCTAATCTAGAATTCTCGGAATCTTTTGGTGCAAATAGAAAGTATTCATTTTCTGAATATTCTTTAATTAAGTGCTCAATTAAGTCTCTACTGTAATTACCTAGTCCAGTAAAATTTTGATATGCTCTTTTGGCATCAAAACCTATTTTCATTTCGTAAATTTATTTTAAATAATTAAAAATAATTAAACAGTGACTTCAAATTCTCGCAATACTTCGTTAAGAGATGTTTTTAGATCTGTACTTTCTTTACGTTCTCCAATAATTAATGCACAGGGTACATGGTAATCTCCACTATTGAATTTTTTACTGTATGAACCTGGAATAACTACTTTTCTTTCCGGGACCTCTCCTCGATATTCTACTGTCTCAGATTGGGTGACATCAATCACTTTAGTAGATTTTGTAATAACAACATTTGCACCCAAAACTGCTTCTTTTCCAACTCTAGCACCTTCGACAATTATGCATCTAGACCCAATAAAAGCATTGTCCTCAATAATTACTGGTGATGCTTGCAAAGGCTCTAAAACTCCTCCAATTCCCACACCTCCACTTAAATGAACATTTTTTCCTATTTGCGCACATGAACCCACAGTTGCCCATGTGTCCACCATAGTTCCCGAATCTACATATGCTCCAATATTTACATAGGATGGCATCATAATAACGTTTTTAGCAAGATATGCTCCAAATCTAGCAATAGCGTGAGGAACAACTCTAACTCCCTTAGAAGCATAATTACTTTTTAATTTCATTTTGTCGTGAAACTCTAAAGGGCCAATTTCTATTGTTTCCATTTTTCTGATGGGAAAATATAAGACAACAGCTTTTTTTATCCATTGGTTTGTTTCCCATTTATTATTAATCTTTTCAGCAACTCTTAATTCACCAGCATCTAACTTGGCAATTACTTTTTCTATAGCATTTATAGTTAGTTCATTTTTTAATAAATCTCTATCTGACCATGCTTCATTGATTATATTCTCTAAATCCATATATGCAAATATCACAATTAATTTAAATGGTTTTATTTTATAGGACTATATTTGAACAATGAATCAAATTTTAGCTTTGGATTATGGATTAAAAAGAACAGGTATTGCTTATGCAGAAAGTCCATTATTCATTGCTCATTCTTTAAAGACAGTAAAAACACATGATTTACTCATTTTTATTGAGAATCATCTACTAAAAAATAAGGTTGATGAAATAGTAATTGGAGAACCAAAATCTCTAATTGGTGGGCAAACGCATTCTAGTGATATGATTAAGAATTTTTACCGAAAAATAACTAAATCTTTTCCTAAAATAGAAATAAAATTTTACGATGAGAGATTTACTTCGAAAATAGCTATTCAAACTGTCCTAGGTTCTGGAATAAAAAAAATGAAAAGAAGAAATAAGGAGACCATTGATAAAATAGCTGCTGTTATTATTTTGCAAGATTATCTAAAGTCGCAGGAGTTTCAAAGGTCGTCAAATACGTAAATCACCTCATCATTTTTTTTCATTAAATAATGTTCTCTTGCAAATTTTTCTAAAGCAAATTTATTAGTAGTTAACTGCTTTGTTTTTTCTTTGATTTGTAATATCTCTTTTTGCTTTTTAACATTCTCTATCTCTAAGCTATGAAGTTCTTGTTTCATTTTATATAACTTATAAAGCGTAGTATCGTCAATTATTAGAAGAACAAATATTAACATGGCAGTGGATAAAAAGTATCTATTATTAATTGCTATTAAATTTTTCACATTACAACGATATTGATATAGTTCCAATCTTTTTACTTATTCACTACTTGTTTTTGAACATATCAATGTTGGTCTATAGGGAGATTTCCGATGACAATTTTACAATAAGCTTAAATTAGATACTTTTGATTAGGACATTATGTCATAGATTTGCAATATTATACTATTGGCATGTAGTTTGAATATGTTTAAAAAAAATTATAAAAAATGCAAAAAGGATCCATAAACGTACAAAGTGAAAATATTTTTCCAATTATTAAAAAATTTCTTTATTCAGATACTGAAATATTTTTAAGAGAATTAGTCTCTAATGCTGTTGATGCTTCACAGAAGCTAATGACTTTATCCAATGCTGGAGAGTACAAAAAGGAAGTGAAAAATTTAAAAGTTGAAGTTATTTTAGACTCTAAGAAAAAAACACTTACTATCAGAGACCATGGTATAGGAATGACTCAAGAGGAAGTAAATAAATATATTAACGAAGTAGCTTTTTCTGGTGCAGAAGAATTTTTAGAAGAATATAAAGACAAAGATCCAAAATCTATAATTGGTCATTTCGGACTTGGATTTTATTCTTCATTTATGGTATCTAGCAAGGTTCAAATTCAAACACTTTCCCATAAAGATGGCTCCAAAGCTGTTCAGTGGGAATCCAAAGGAGACCCAACTTTTGAGTTAAAAGAAATAAAAAAGAAAGATAGAGGAACAGATATTATTCTTCACATTGATAAAGATTCAAAAGAGTTTTTAGAAGAAAATAGAATTTCAGGAATTCTAAACAAGTACTGTAAATTTCTTCCTATTGACATAGAGTTTGGAACCAAAACAGAATCTATTGATGATCCTAAGGGAAAGAAAGACAAAGATGGAAATGTAGAGAAAATTAGTATTGATGTTCCAAACATTATTAACAACCCATCTCCTGCATGGATAAAAAAGCCTGTTGATTTAGAGTTGGAAGATTACAAATCTTTTTACAGTGAATTATATCCATTTACTGAAGAACCTCTTTTTCATATTCATTTAAATGTAGATTACCCATTTAATTTAACTGGAATACTCTATTTTCCAAAACTTAAAAATCAAATTGAATTACAGAAAAATAAAATTCAGCTTTATAGTAATCAAGTTTTTATAACTGATTCTGTTGAAAATATTGTTCCAGAGTTTTTAACTCTTTTACATGGGGTAATTGATTCACCAGATATTCCTTTAAATGTCTCAAGATCTTATTTACAAAGCGACAGTAACGTTAGAAAAATTTCTAACCACATTACTAAAAAAGTTGCAGATAAGTTATCCGGAATGTTTAAAAAGGATAGAAAAGATTTTGAAAGCAAATGGGACGACATTAACGTTTTTATCCAATATGGAATTTTAACAGACGAAAAATTTCATGAAAAAGCCAAGCCATTTAGTTTGCTCAAGAATACAAAAGACGAGTATTTTACTTTGGAAGAATACAAAGAAAAAGTTAAAGCTGCTCAAACAGATAAAAATGATAAGTTGGTATTTCTTTATTCTCACGATAAAGAAGAACACCACTCACTAATTGATTCAGCACAAAAAAAAGGATACGATGTGCTAATTATGGATGGACCTCTTGCTTCCCACTACATATCAAAAACAGAACAAGATTTAGGTGTTTCGTTTGCTAGAGTCGATGCAGATACTATCGATAATATCATTTCTAAAGAAGAGAATATTCCATCTAAATTAACCAAAGAACAGGAAAAATCACTAAAACCAATTTTTGAAGAAATAGTTGAAAAAGAAAAATATACCGTTCAAGTTGAAAGTTTAAGCGAAACTGAAAAACCAGTTTTAATTACCCAAAGCGAGTTCATGAGAAGAATGAAAGAGCAACAAGCTGCTGGAGGTGGAGGAATGAATATGATGGGGGTAATGCCAGAAATGTATAATCTTGTAGTAAATACCAATCATCCATTAGTTTCTAAAGTTATATCTGCTAAAGGAAAAAAACAAAAAGTTCTAGCTAAACAAGCCTTAGATTTAGCCCTTTTATCACATGGAATGTTAAAGGGTAAGGATTTAAGTGATTTTGTAGAAAGAAGTTTTGAATTGATTTAAAGTGTTAATAGGAATTGGAGGTTTAGTTGGTGCTACAATTGGTTTTTTTGCAACCCGAAGTTTATTTGGTGCTTTCCTAGGCTATTTTATTGGTTCTAGTTTTGATAAGTTTAGTTCCAATAATTCAAGATCTTCTAATTCTTACAACTTTAGAGGAAGTTCCTATTCAAATGATGCCAGTTATTATTCGACTAGAATAACACAAAATGACTTTGCTACTGCACTTCTAGTTCTATCTGGAGCAGTAATGAAGGCAGACGGAAAAATTTTAAAATCTGAATTAGATTATGTTAAAGATTTTTTCAGACAGCAATTTTCTCCCCAACTATCTGCAAAGTACATTATTGATTTTAAGGATATATTAAAAAAGAATTTTGTACTTATAGAGATATGTAATACTATAAACAATAGTATGCCTTTAAGACAAAGGTCTCTTCTTATTCAATATCTCTTTGGTATTGCAAAGGCAGACGGTAATGTATCTGACTCTGAAATGAAAGTAATTCAAAAAATTGCCTCATATTTTAGAATTTCAAAAATAGAATTTGAACAAATTAAATCTTTATTCTATAAAGATATTTCTAGTTCTTACAAAACTTTGGGTATTGTTGAATCAGCTAGTAATGACGAAATTAAAAAAGCTTACCGTAAAATGGCAGTAAAACACCATCCAGATAAATTTAATCAACTTGGTGAAGAGCAACAGATAGCAGCTAAGAAGAAATTTCAAAAAATTCAAGAAGCTTACCAACATTTGAAAAAAGAAAGAGAAATAAAATAGATGAAAGATTTTTACAATATCTTTTTAAAATATTATTGGATTTTATTCTTTTTGTTTTTTTTGTGGTTAGTTCATTTTGCAAATATTCATTACCATCTAAATCTTTATAAACTTGGAATTTCTCCAAGAACTATAGATGGATTATGGGGAGTTGTATTTGCTCCTTTAGTTCATGCTTCATCTGATAATAATCATTTAATTAACAACTCTGTTCCATTTTTAATTCTTACCTGGGCTATGTTTTACTTTTACCGCCCTATTGCTTGGAGAGTGTTGTTTTTTTCATGGATTATGACAGGGTTGAGCGTTTGGTTTTTTGGTAGAAGTTCCTTTCATATTGGTATTAGTGGAATTATTTATAGCCAATTATTTTTTTTATTTTTTAGTGGTGTTTTTAGAAAAGATTCAAGGTTGCTTACAGTCGCATTACTAGTAGTTTTTATATATGGAAGTATGATTTGGGGAATATTTCCTTACGATTGGAAAATTAGCTATGAAAGCCATCTTTCTGGAGCAGTAGTTGGTTTGGTGTTGTCAAGATATTATAAGAAAGAAAATGCTACTTTTTTGAAAAAGAAAACACAATGGGAAATTGAAGAAGAATTAGGAATAGAATCAGATGATTTAGGTGGTGTCTGGAAACAAAATCTAGAAGATTAATCTTTTTTTGATTTCTTTATAACGTCTTTGAGTATAACAATAATTTCTTTTTTCTTTTTATCGAAATCAATTTTGATTATATCTCCTTCTTTTACCTTTTTTTGGATAATTTCTTCTGCTAAAGGATCTTCAATATATTTTTGAATAGCTCTGTTTAGTGGTCTTGCACCATACTTTTCGTCAAAGCCTTTTTCAGCAACGTATTCTTTAGCATTTTTAGATAATTCGACTTTATATCCTAGAGAATTTATTCTTTTAAATAATTTTTCTAATTCTATATCTATAATTTTTATAATATCTTTTTTATCTAAAGAATTGAAAATAACTAAATCGTCAATTCTGTTAAGAAATTCTGGAGCAAATGATTTTTTTAGTGCACTTTGAATAACTCCTTTAATATTTTCTTGGTTGTTATCAGTTCTTGTTTTAGTGCCAAATCCAACTCCAGTTCCGAAATCTTGTAGTTGTCTCGCGCCAATATTAGAAGTCATAATTATTATAGTATTTTTAAAATCTATATTTCTTCCTAAACTGTCTGTTATCTTGCCATCGTCAAGTACTTGAAGCAATAAGTTAAAAACATCAGGATGTGCTTTTTCAATTTCATCAAGTAAAATTATAGAGTAAGGTTTTCTTCTAACTTTTTCTGTTAGTTGTCCACCTTCTTCATATCCAACGTATCCAGGAGGAGCTCCTATTAATCTAGATATTGCAAATTTTTCCATGTATTCACTCATGTCTATTCTAATTAGCGCTTCTTCACTGTTGAATAAATATTTGGCTAAAACTTTACATAATTGTGTTTTGCCTACACCAGTAGGGCCAAGAAATATAAAAGAACCTACAGGCTTATTAGGATCTTTTAAGCCAGCTCTATTTCTTTGAATAGCTTTTACCACTTTGTTAATGGCTTCGTTTTGCCCAATGACTGTTCCGTTCATGGAATCCACCATTTTCAATAATTTCCCACTTTCTTTTTCGGCAACTTTTTGAACTGGTATTCCTGTCATCATCGCTACAACTTCAGCTACATCTTCATCGCTTACTTCTTGCCTATGGGTTTTGCTTTCTTCTTCCCACTGGATTTTAGCACTGTCAAGCTCTTCATTCAATTTTCTTTCGGAATCTCTTAGTCTAGCTGCTTCTTCGTACTGTTGGCTTCTAACCACCTTGTTTTTCAGTTCTTTAACATCCTCAATATTTTTTTCAATAGTTATAATTGATTCAGGAACATTGATATTAGTAATATGAACTCTTGAGCCTACCTCATCTAAAGCATCAATTGCTTTATCGGGAAGGTGACGATCTGAAATATATCTCTCTGTTAAATTAACACAAGATTTTATAGCCTCTGAAGAGTATTTTACATTGTGATGGTCTTCGTACCTCTCTTTTATATTTTCTAAAATTTGGAGAGTTTCCTCAATGCTTGTAGGTTCTACCAGAACTTTTTGAAAACGTCTTTCTAAAGCACCATCTTTTTCAATAAATTGTCTGTACTCATCTAAGGTAGTTGCTCCAATACACTGGAGTTCACCTCTGGCTAGAGCAGGCTTAAACATGTTAGAAGCATCTAATGAGCCAGAAGCACCACCAGCACCTACTATAGTATGAATTTCATCAATAAACAAAATAATGTCAGGGGATTTTTCTAATTCACTCATTACCGCCTTCATTCTTTCTTCAAACTGTCCTCTATATTTTGTGCCTGCAACTAAAGAAGCAAGATCAAGAGAAATTACTCTTTTGTTGAAAAGTACTCTGGAAACTTTTCTTTGAGTAATTCTTAAAGCTAGACCTTCAGCAATAGCAGACTTACCAACTCCAGGTTCACCAATCAATAATGGGTTGTTCTTTTTTCGTCTTGAAAGAATTTGAGAAACTCTTTCAATTTCTTTTTCTCTTCCAACAATTGGGTCTAATTTGTCGTCTTCTGCAAATTTTGTTAAATCTCGTCCAAAATTATCTAAAACTGGTGTTTTAGATTTGGTATTAGATGTTTTTTTAGAACTGCTGCTAGAAAGACTATCTTCTTTTTCCATGTCCTCTTCATCTGCAGATTCAGGATATTTAGATTCTGGTAGAGATTCAGGCTTGTAGCCAGACTCCATCATGATATCTAATTCTTCTTTGATGGATTCGTAATTTAAATTGTGTTCTTTTAAAAGAGATGAAGCTATATTGTTGTCTTCTTTTAAGATAGATAAAAGCAAATGCTCTGTTCCAATCATGTTGCTCTTAAATAGTTTTGCTTCTAAGTAAGTTATTTTTAAAACTTTTTCAGCTTGTTTTAAAAGTGGAATATTTCCTGAGCTTTTGAGTCCAGATATTTGTCCAGAATCTAGTTTTGATTCTAGTTTCTTTCTTAGTTCTTTGGAGCTAACACCTGAGGATTCAATCATTTTTATTGCAACTCCTCCTCCTTCTCTAATTATACCAAGTAAAAGATGTTCAACACCTATATAATCATGGCCCAACCGCAAGGCTTCCTCACGACTATAACTTATTACTTCTTTTACTCTAGGAGAAAATTTTGCATCCATATATTATCAAAATTAATATTGTTTTTCATATTTAAAACAATCGTTACAAATTTAATCAACAACAATTTTGTTAATTGTTCATAATATTTGCTTTTCGCACATGTTTTTGTGGATAAATGTTTGACAAAACACTTGTTATTATAATTAAAGAAATGATACTTTCGCTTATCTTAAAATAAAATATAAATAATATGAGTGAAGAGAGCGGTGAAAGGATAATACCTGTTAGTATTGAGGATGAAATGAAGACAGCTTACATTGATTATTCAATGTCGGTAATTGTCTCTAGAGCTCTTCCAGATGTAAGAGATGGTTTAAAACCTGTTCACAGAAGAGTTCTTTACGGAATGCTTGAATTAGGAGTGAGGTCTAATAGTTCTTTTAGAAAATCAGCAAGAATTGTTGGAGATGTCTTAGGGAAATACCATCCTCATGGTGATTCTTCTGTTTACGACACTATGGTAAGAATGGCTCAGCATTGGTCTTTAAGATACCCATTAGTGGATGGTCAAGGTAATTTTGGCTCAGTCGATGGAGATAGTCCTGCTGCTATGAGGTACACAGAAGCAAGACTTAAAAGAACTGCCGAAGAGTTGCTTTCAGATTTAGAAAAGGATACAGTTGATTTTTCACCCAATTTTGATGATTCTCTTAGCGAACCATCTGTTTTGCCAACTAGAATACCTAATTTATTAGTTAATGGATCATCTGGAATTGCTGTTGGTATGGCTACCAACATGGCTCCTCACAATTTGACAGAAGTTATTGATGGTACAATAGCGTACATAAATAACAAAGATATCGACATAGATGGATTAATGGAATTTATTAAAGCTCCTGATTTTCCTACTGGAGGGACTATTTATGGTTATGAGGGTGTGAAAAATGCTTTTCATGAGGGAAAGGGAAGGATTGTGATGAGAGCAAAAGCTTCAATAGAAGAAATTAGAGAAAATAGAGAAGCAATAATAGTAACTGAAATTCCATATCAAGTAAACAAAGCTGATATGATACAAAAAACAGCTGCTTTGGTAAACGAAGGGAAGCTTGTTGGTATTTCTGAAATTAGGGATGAATCTGATAGAAATGGAATGAGAATTGTATACGAAATTAAAAGAGATGTTATCCCTAATGTTGTGCTAAATAAATTATTCAAGTATACTTCTCTACAGACTTCATTTTCAGTCAATAACATAGCTCTATTAAAGGGTAGGCCAGTTGTTTTAAACTTAAAAGATTTAATTGTTCATTTTGTAGACCACCGACATGAAGTTGTTATTAGAAGATCGAAGTTTGAGCTTAAAAAAGCAGAAGATAGAGCACATATTCTAGAAGGTTTAATTATCGCATCTGATAATATTGATGAAGTTATAGCCTTAATTAGAGGTTCAAAAAACCCTGATGAAGCTAGAGAGAAATTGATGATTAAGTTTAAATTATCTGAAATTCAATCTAAGGCAATTGTTGAAATGAGATTAAGACAGTTAACTGGTTTAGAACAAGATAAATTAAGAGCAGAATACAACGATTTATTGAAGGTTATTGAAGACCTTAAAGATGTTCTTAACAGAGAAGATAGAAGAATGGAAATTATTAAGAAAGAATTAGAGGAAGTGAAGAAGAAATTTGGTGATGAAAGAAGATCTATTATTGAATATTCTGCCAATGAAATGAAAATTGAAGATTTAATTCCTAATGCTGAAGTTGCAATAACAATTTCACATGCTGGATATATTAAAAGAACTAGCCTTAAGGAATACAAAGTACAAAATAGAGGAGGTGTTGGTTCCAAAGGATCATCTACTAGAGAAAAAGACTTTTTAGAAGAATTATTTGTTGCTACTAATCATAATTGGCTTTTGATTTTCACAGAAAAAGGAAAATGTTTTTGGATGCGTATTTTTGAAGTTCCTGAGGGAAATAAGGCAGCTAAAGGTCGAGCAATTCAAAATCTGATTAATATTGAACAAGATGACAAAGTAAAGGCTTATGTTGTAGTTAAAGATTTAAAAGATGAAGAGTACACATCCAATAATTTTATTGTAATGTGTACCAAAAAAGGAATTATCAAAAAAACAAGTCTTGAAGCTTATTCTAGACCTAGAACTAATGGAATTAATTCTATAGGAATAAGAGAAGGGGACGAATTACTAGAGGCTAAATTAACCAACGGAGAAAGTGAAATTTTGATGGCAATTAAATCTGGTAGAGCAATTAGATTTAATGAATCTAAAGTTCGTTCTATGGGAAGAACTGCATCCGGAGTTAGGGGAATTACTTTATCTGAAGAAGATGAAGTTATTGGAATGGTATGTGCTCAAGATTTTTCTAGAACCATTATGGTTGTTTCTGAAAATGGATATGGAAAGAGAACTTTACTTAACGATCCAGAAACCAATGAACCAATATATAGGATAACCAACAGAGGAGGTAAAGGTGTTAAAACACTAAATGTCACAGAAAAAACAGGAAATTTAATTGCTATTAAATCTGTTAATGATGAAGATGATTTAATGATTATAAATAAATCTGGATTAACAATAAGAATGCACGTAGCAGATATAAGATCTCAAGGAAGAGCCACTCAAGGAGTTAAATTGATAAACCTCAAAGGAAAAGATCAGATTGCAGCAGTTGCAAAAGTAGAAAAAGACGACGAAGAAGATTTGATGGATGAGAATAGGGAAGTAATTGAAAATACAAATACTGTAATTGAAGATAATTCAATAGATTCTAACGATCTTTCAACGGATGCATCTAACGATGATTCAACCAGCGATAACGAATAAAATATAAACAATGAAAAAATACTTTATTATTGGAAAATTAATTATTCTAACCTTAATTGGAAGTGCTCAAAAGCTTCAACTAACTGAAGCTGCGACTGAGTTTAGAAATAATTACAATAGTTCTTGGATTTCAATTCCAGATTCTAATTTAAGGTCTACTCAATTAGCAAAAAACACACCAATTTTACTTAAAGCAAAAAAAGCAATTGATGAGTCTTATGCTAAACAATTACAAACTCCATTTGTAAAGTCCAAAGATGAAACTAAAATGCATTTTTATAGAGGTTTAATTTATTTAGATTATTGGATGATGTCATCTTACAATTCCTCAATATTTAATGAAGTTTCTGCTTATGGTGAAGAAAAAATGAAGGAAGCTACCTTCGGTTCTTTTTCTAAATGTTTAGAGTTAGATATTAAAAAACAATGGACTTCAGATGTTAAAAACAAGATGATGACTTACAGAAATCAATCTATTAATATTGGGGTTGATAATTTTATTAAAAAGAATTATGAAAATGCTTTTAGCTCATTTAAGATGGCAATTGAAATGTATAATGTTTTATCTCTTACAGATACCCTTGCTATGATTAACGCAGCTTTGTCTTCAGAAAAATTGAAAAAAATAGAAGAAGCATATAAATACTATAAAATGTGTGCAGATAATAATTATGGTAAGGGTGCTGAGATGTACCAATCTATGATTAGAGTTCTCAATGCTAGTGAAGTGAAAGATGAACAACGGATTTTAAATATAATTGCAGAAGGAAAAGAAAGATATCCTAAAGATTATGTTCTTAACATAGAAGAATTTAATTATTGGTACTCTAAAGGTAACAATGAAAAAGCTCAATTAGCTCTTGAAAATGCAATTGAATCCAATCCAACTAATAAAATATTACATTTCAATATTGGTGTAACTTATGACAATATTTCTAACAAATACCATGATGAAAATAAACATGAAATTGCTTTCCAATACATGAATAAAGCTATTAATGGTTATGTAAATGCTATTAAATTAGACAGTACTTATGTAGATGCTTATTATAATCTTGGTGCTCTGTATTATAATCAATCAATAACCTATAAATCAGTAGCTGGAGATTATTCAGGCGAAAAATACGAGTCTGAAATGAAAAAAGCTGATGAAATGCTTAGAAAAGCAATTCCATTATTAGAGAGGGTATTATCTTTTTCCCCAAATGATAAATCAACACTTAAAGTGCTTAAAAGTTTGTATTTTAATTTAGATGATATGAAAAGTTATTCAAGGATAAAAAAACAACTTGATTCACTTTAATTTCATCCAAATTTTTATTTCTATTCTATGAACCATTATGGTAATATTAGAAAGATGCTTTCTGAACTTAAAGATGAAGTAGAGTATACATTACCTCTTTACGACTCTACTGTTCCTTCTCTAAAAGTAGATTTAAACCATTTAATAGGTAGCACTATTAAAATTTCTTTTTCCGGATCTATAAACTGTATAGTAACAGGAAAAAAAATCAGAAAAACTTTTGGTGAAGGGATGTCTTACGATGCTTTTAAATCCTCTCCTTTAGCAGTGGAAAGTATAATACGTCCAGAACTAAGTAAAATTCATTTAGGAATCGCTCTTAGAGATTACGATTGGGAAATGGAACATCATATGAAACCTCATATTGTTTATTTGTCCAAAACAGCTGGAAACAAGGTAGGTGTTACTAAAGAAAGTCAAATTCCAACACGTTGGATTGACCAAGGCGCATTACAGGCACTTATTATTGCAAGAGTTCCTTACAGACAAGCAGCAGGGGCCATTGAAATTTCGTTAAAAAAACATATCAGTGATAAAACCAACTGGAGAAAAATGCTTCAAAACGAAATTAATCAAGATTCTTTAATTTCTCTTAGAGATGAATTGTTTCCTTATGTCGATGAAGAATTTAAACAATACCTAGTTAAAGATGAAAGTCTATTCAATATTAATTTCCCCGTAATAAAATATCCTAAAAAAGTAAAGTCTTTAACTTTAGACAAAGTTCAAGAAATCGAAGAAAAATTAGTGGGTATTAAAGGTCAATATTTATTATTTGAAAATGACTTAGTTTTTAATGTAAGAAGACATTCAGGTTATTTAATAGATCTTTCCTATTGAAATAATTAACCAGTAACAACTTATTTTATATTAGTTTTTATATATTTAAAAAAAAAGACCAATTATGTCATATTTAGTAAAAGTTCAAAATTTTTTCTTAAAAAACGATCCAGAACGCTATTACTTAGCCAAAAGAATAACCAGAGCATTTAGAGATGATGAAGATGCTGTCATGGCTAGATTGGAAGAGATTTATGCTAAAGGAGGACCTAAAAAACTAAAAGTTAAAGATCTTGCTGCCCATATTAAAAAACCTATTAGTTCTTCTGGAAATGCAGAAGAAACAGAAACAGTTTTAAATTCTAGTTCTGATTCTGCATTCCCTAAAAAAAGTTATAAGAAATTATTTATAATAGTTGGTTTAATATTAGCATTAGGTGGTAGTGGTTTTAGTTTTTATTTGACAATGGGAGCTAAAGAAAGTCAAGAGGAAGAATCCCACTCTTCAGAAATTCATAATTCAGATTCAACCCAAAAAGAAAATTTACATCAACCAGCAAAAACTATTGAAGAAATAGAAGATGAAATAGACCAAGCAGAAAAAGATTCTGTTGCTAAGGATCTTATCGAAGCTGGAGAAATACTTGAGATATTACATTAAAATCAAGGATTTAATTTATGTGGGTCTTGGTTTTTTAATTCGATCTCATCCTTTACATATTCTATTTTTAATGAAATAGCATACAATAGTTTATCCTTTTTTTGCAACCATATTTGAGAATCTTTCCAAGAGTCTGCACTTCTTGCAAAGTGGAATAATAAATCAAATCCATTTTCTTTAAGAAATACCAACGCAGAGTCTTTTCCTTCAATTCCCTCAATGGTGGCAAGTAGGTGACCATAATTATTATCCAGCAACCATTTCCTAGATTTTTTGTCGTTTAAAATAGCAAAACAAAACATACCCAATTCTTTGTAGGGACTTCGAATTAAGAAATCTCTAAATTCAAGATTACCTCCTATAGCTTCTCTCCAAGCAATTAATACTTTGCTAGGGTACTCCAATTGTTTTAGAATTATTTTTTTTGTTTTTCTAACACTCATTATTTCAAGAAACCTTTTAACATAATTCTTATAATATCTTGAGCAGCTTCAGAAATTACTGTTCCCGGACCAAATACTGCAGCTACTCCCATATCAAAAAGTAATTGGTAATCTTTTTTTGGAACAACTCCACCAACTATAATCATTATGTCTTCTCTGTTAATTTTTTTCAGTTCTTCCAGTAATTCTGGAATCAAGGAAAGATGCCCAGCTGCTAGTGAAGAAACACCAATAATATGAACATCATTTTCAATTGCACTTTTAACTACTTCTTTTGGTGTTTGAAATAGAGATCCAATATCTACATCAAACCCAATATCTGCAAAGGATGTAGCAACAATTTTTGCTCCTCTATCGTGACCATCTTGTCCCATTTTAGCAACCATTATTCTAGGTCGTCTCCCAACAACTGATTCGAACTCTTTAGCGAGTTCTAAAGCTTTTTTATATTTTTTATCTTCCATAATTTCTTTAGAATATACTCCAGAAATACTTCTTACTGTAGCCTTATATCTTCCAAATTCTTTTTCCAAGGCAGAAGATATTTCTCCTAAAGTTGCTCTTTCTTTGGCTGCTCTTATTGTAATTTCAAGTAAATTTCCAGTGTTGTTTTTCGCAGATATTGTTAGTTCTTCTAATATATTGTTTACTTTTTCTTGATTACGTTCCGATTTAATTTTAGAAATACTATTGATTTGATTTTCTTTTACTTTTTTGTTGTCAATTTCTAAAATATCAATCTGCTGATTATCAAGAGATTTATAAGCATTCAAACCTACTATTATTTCTTTCCCACTATCAATATTTGCCTGTCTTTTTGTAGCTGCTTCTTCAATTCTCATTTTTGGTAGACCCATTTCAATAGCTTTGGTCATTCCTCCTTGATTTTCAACTTCTTGAATTAATCCCCATGCCTTATTTGCTATATCATTGGTTAGTTTTTCTATGTAATGGGAACCTCCTAAAGGATCAATAGTAGAACATATTTTATTTTCATTTTGAATAAAAATTTGAGTGTTTCTTGCAATTCTTGCTGCATTTTCACTAGGAAGTGCTATGGCTTCATCTAAAGAATTGGTATGTAAGGATTGTGTTCCACCAAGAACAGCAGCCATTGCTTCAATATAGGTTCTAGCAATATTATTATAAGGATCATTTTCCGATAAACTCCATCCAGACGTTTGACAATGTGTTCTCAGAGCCATTGATTTTTGGTTTTTGGGATTGAATTTCTTAATAATCTTTGCCCAAAGCATTCTAGCAGCTCTCAATTTTGAAATTTCTGTAAATTGATTCATTCCAATTCCCCAAAAAAAAGAAAGTCTAGGCGCAAATTCATCAATATTTAAACCAACTTCAATTCCTTTTTTTACATATTCTAATCCGTTTGCTAAAGTGTAGGCCAATTCTATTTCTGCATTTGCACCTGCTTCATGCATATGGTAACCAGAAATACTTATAGGATTAAATTTTGGCATATTTATAGAAGTAAATTTAAATATATCACCAACAATTCTCATACTTTCTTTAGGAGGGTAGATGTAAGTGTTCCTAACCATGAATTCTTTAAGAATATCATTTTGAATGGTTCCAGTTAGTTTTTCTATCTCAATATTTTGCTCCATTGCAGCTACTATGTAAAATGCCATTATTGGTAGTACAGCTCCGTTCATAGTCATGGATACTGACATTTTATCTAAAGGTATTTTATCAAATAATATCTTCATGTCCTCTACAGAATCAATTGCAACACCTGCTTTTCCGACATCTGCAGAAACTCTCTCATGATCAGAATCATATCCTCTATGTGTAGCTAAATCAAATGCTACAGAAAGTCCTTTTTGACCAGCTTTTAAATTATTCCTATAAAATATGTTTGATTTTTCCGCAGTTGAAAATCCTGCGTATTGCCTTATTGTCCAAGGTCTGGTTAAATACATGGACGAGTAGGGTCCTTTAAGAAATGGAGCAACTCCAGCTATGAAATTCTCATGTCCAAATGATGTTTCATTTAAATTGGAAATGTCTAACTCAATATTTTTAAAAGATACTCTTCCCATTTCAATTTTTAATAAATTTTCTCAAATTGCTATTTTTAAAATTACTTATTAATCCACCATTTTCTTCAATTTGTTTTAATATCACCCAGGCTTTGTTGGCCATTTTAAATGATATTTGTTCAATTACATGGGCACCTTCAGTAACATCTTTAAGAATATTAATTTGACTCTCTTCATTTAATATTAAAGGAATATTTGTAGCTAATTTCTTCCAATAATTTTCTTTAGAGAGTAACAGTGAATCTGAAAAAACATAGGAATTAGCTCCTCCAACAAAACTACTCATTGCAGTTGAAGTAATGGATAAAATTCTAAAGTCCTCACTTTGGTCTTTTAATATTTGGGGATTCAAAGAAGTTTCAATAATCAAATTGGCTTTTATCCTATGAATTTTTAGAACTTGGTTCATTACAGATTTGATAGCTTTTAATTTTGAAATATTTTCTAAAAAACTATTATCTAAGAAGGATTTAATAAATATTTTTTTTGGAATTTCTATATTGTTTTTTTTATGAATTTCTATACATTCATTTAAATGTGCCCCAGTTAATGCAATCTCAGATGAACGATTTTTAAAATAAAGATGTCTACTTGGTATTTCTACATAAATACATTTTAAATTTGTATTTAAATTACTTTGAAAATGATGATGATAAGCCGACAAATCTGAAGAATTATTATCGCTATTTAATCCCTCTATTATTTTTGTCAACAAACACATTCTAATGGACCCCTTTAAATTAGGATTTGAATTTATCCAATCTGTCCAAGAAGTTATTTCTTCTATTGAAGCATTGTGACTTAACGTAATATGGTTATTAATTATGCCATTCATTACATTTTTAAAAATAGAATCAGAATAATTAATGCCATCAATATGAACGCTATTTATTCCATCTTTTAATCGGTTTAAAATTTGAGAGTTTATGTTTTTTTCTTCATTGAAATTCCAACCTATTTCTGAAAGTTTATCTTTTTTATCACTTTTAAGTGCTGATAAAGATTTGCTGAAAGTATTTATACTACCATAATCAGTTTTCCAATGAAAATCTTGGATAGTTTTATTTGATGAATCTTCTAAAACTTTCTTTATCCATTGTTCTTCACTTGAAGCATTAAATTCTGACCAAAGACTCATTTTTTTGATTTATTGTTTTAAATATACGGATAGATATTCATTAAGACTTATGAAATATTTAATTTGGTTTTAGTTTTGATATTATACTATTAATTTCAATAAAGGATTTTGAACTATCTAAGTTTTCTATCCACTGGTAGCTTAAATCTTTTTTAAACCAAGTCATTTGCCTTTTGGCATATTTTTTTGTGTTTCTCTTAATTAGATTAATTGCTTCTTCTTTGGTAGAATTACCATTAAAAAAATTAAATATTTCTTTGTATCCAACTGTGTTTAGAGCATTTAATTTTTTCTTATCTCTTAAGTTTTCCACCTCCTTAAATAACCCATTTTTAACCATATGATCAACTCTATTTTCAATATTTATTTCTAGTTGACTTTTTTCAATGTGCAATAAGAACTTTACCATCTTAAAAGAGCGTATCTTTTTCTTGTAAGTTAATAAACTAGAATAGGGTTTAGAAGTTATTCTACAAATCTCTAGTGCTCTTATTAAACGTTGAGAATTACTCAAATCTATATTATTATAATGCTTTGGATCTAAGATTTTTAAATTTTCTTGAAGATGTTCAATTCCATTTTCTTTTAGTTCTATATTCAAACGATTTCTAACAGATAAATCTTTAGGTAAATTATCTAAGCCACTACAAACAGCATCAATATACATTCCTGAACCACCTACTAAAAATGCAATTTTTTGTTTTGTAAAGTACTCTTCTAATTTGCTAATAATTTCTTTTTCGTAATCTCCAGCAGAATATGGGTCTTCAATGCTTTTGTTATTTATAAAATAATGAGGCACTTCATTCAACTCATTTAAAGAAGGCTTTGCAGTACCAATTGACATTTCCCTATAAAACTGACGACTATCACAAGAGAAAATAGAGCTGTTTTTATTTTTTGCCAATTCAATTGACAACTTGGTTTTACCAACAGCTGTAGGACCTGCAAGAACAATTAACAAAGGTTTTTCTTCTTCCGTATTCAAAGTAATTAACAAAAATAGTTCAACAAATTTTCAAAGTATTCAGTAAGATTTCAATGGGATGATTAAATTTGTGTATGAGTAAAAACTTGCTGATACTTGATTTTGGTTCTCAATATACACAATTGATAGCTAGAAGAGTTAGAGAACTTAATGTATATTGTGAAATACATCCCTTCAATAAGATTCCAAACAATTTTAATTTTAGTGCTGTTATACTTTCTGGAAGTCCATGTTCAGTCAATCAAAATGATGCTCCCCACCCTAAATTGGAATCCTTTAATAAAACAATGCCCATTTTAGGTGTTTGTTATGGTGCTCAATATCTAGTTAAACATTTTGGCGGAGTTGTGGAAAGTTCCAATAAAAGAGAATACGGAAGAGCCAATCTTTCTTTTTTTAATATTAAAAACCCATTATTTGAAAATGTAAAACCTAATTCTCAAGTTTGGATGTCTCACGGAGATACAATTAAAAATTTACCTACTAAATTTAATAAAATTGCATCCACTCATGATGTTGAAAATGCAGCTTTTCATGTAGATGAAAGTTATATTTATGGTCTTCAATTTCATCCTGAAGTATTTCATAGCTCAGACGGTTTACAAATCATTAAAAACTTTGTTGTTAATATTTCTCAATGTTCTACAGATTGGACACCAGATTCATTTGTGGATTCTTCCATTTCAAATATTAAAAATCAAGTTGGTAATCAAAAAGTTGTATTAGGTTTATCTGGAGGAGTAGATTCCAGTGTTGCTGCTTTGCTTTTACATAAGGCAGTAGGAGATAATTTACACTGTATTTTTGTAGATAATGGTTTGCTAAGAAAAAATGAATTTAAAGATGTTTTAAAACAATACGAATTTTTAGGATTAAATATTAAAGGAGTTGATGCAAAAGAAAAGTTTTACAAATCTTTAACAGGTCTTTCAGATCCTGAATTAAAAAGAAAAGCGATTGGCAAAACATTTATCGATGTTTTTGATAGGGAAGCCAGTAGTATTAAAGACGTAGATTGGTTGGCTCAGGGCACAATTTATCCAGACATCATTGAATCAGTTTCTGTTAATGGACCATCAGTTACCATAAAATCTCATCATAATGTTGGAGGACTACCTGATTATATGAAATTAAAAATAATTGAACCTTTAAAATCTTTATTTAAGGATGAGGTTAGAAGAGTTGGAGCTTCTCTTGATTTGCCAAAACAAATTTTAAGTAGACATCCTTTCCCAGGTCCAGGATTAGGTATAAGAATTCTAGGAGAAATAACAGAAAGTAAAATAAAAATTCTTCAAGAAGTGGATCATATATTTATAAGTGGATTAAAAGAATTTAAAATTTACGATGATGTATGGCAAGCAGGAGCAATTTTTCTTCCTGTTCAATCTGTTGGAGTAATGGGAGATGAGAGAACTTATGAGAATGCTGTAGCTCTAAGAGCTGTTTCTTCTACAGATGGAATGACTGCAGATTGGTGTCATTTACCTCATGAGTTTTTAGCCAAAATTTCCAATAGAATAATTAATAATGTAAAAGGAATAAATAGAGTAACTTACGATATAAGTTCCAAGCCACCTGCTACCATTGAATGGGAATAAATAATTTAACATATAGATTCTTATTAGTTTTCTTAGCAATATTTTTTTTAACTAATTTAATTGCTCAAGACAATTCGATTGTAAAATTTACTTTTCATATAGTTTCTAAAGGGGAAACGAGTTATGGAATTGCTAAAAAATATCAAATTGATTTAAATGAATTTTTTATCTATAATCCAGATGCATCAAAAAGTTTGTCAAAAGGGGATACCTTGAAAATTCCTATCAAAACATTTATTAATCAAACAAAAGATAATGAAATTGAATCTTCTGTAAAAACACACAAAGTGTTGTCAGGAGAAACGCTATGGTCAATTGCTAAAATTTATGGTGTAAAATTATCAACAATTAAAGCCTACAATAAATTATCAACCAATGAATTATCAGAATCTCAATTGTTGTTAATTCCAAATCTTCAATCAGATACAAGTAATATTGTCCAACCAATATTTAAGCATGTAGACCATCCTTTGCTCAAAAAGTGTGATACTCTAATTATACATAAAGTTAAAAAGAAAGAAACCTTGTACTCGATTTCAAAAAAATATGCAATTGGTTTAGATAAAATATTTAAAAACAATCCTTTTTTAAATGATTTTGGACTTAAAAATAATCAAGAATTGAAAATTATTCTAAGAATTAAAGATTGTATTGAAGATTCTATAAAAAATGAAAATGACTCTTTAGATCTTTTTTCCAGCAGTATTTATGATCAAAAAACTTTAAGAGTTTCGTTAGTATTGCCATTTTTTACTAATAAATCCCATTCAATTATTGTACACTGCTTAGAAAATACGAACTGCACAATTGATGAAATTTCTAAAAATTCCTTTCAAATATATAATGGAACTAAAATTGCTCTTCTTGATTTAAAAGATTTAGGATACAATCTTGAATTAAATTTATTCGATAGTAAATATGACACCAACACTATCAAAGAAATATTTCAAGACACTTTATTTAAATCATCTAATTTAATAATAGGTCCTTTGTTTTCTGAAAATATTAAAATGATGAGAATATTTTCCAAGAATTTCCATATTCCTATGATATCTCCATATAGTATTCCTAGTCAAGCACTTTTTAATTATCCAGATTTATTTAAAATTCAACCATCAAGATCTACCCAGTCTAAAGAGATGGCAAAATATATTAAGAATTATAAATACCATTACAACATATTATTATTAAGTGATATAGAAGATAATAAGAGTAAGGTTTATGGCAGTATTTTTTCAGATGTTTATAACGATACTAGTTATTTATTAAAAGACTCTTTAAAGCCAATAGACTCAATTTTACCAACCTTACTTAAAAGGGGAGGTGATTGGACTCATTTATTGGATAAATTGTCTAATAAAAAAAGAAATCTCATTGTTATAACTTCAAATAAAGTTCCATTTTTAACCTATGCATTTAATCAAATAATAGAATTTTCTAATTCTCAAAATCATTACAAATCTGATTTTGAAATTTTTGGTTTTGAAGATTTATATAGAATTAAGACTATAGATGTTGTTTACAAAAACAAGTTTAATTTACATTTTGTTTCTAAAGGAATTCCTAATCTTAATTCTATTAGAATAGCAGAGTTTAAAGATAAATACAGGGGTTTTTTTTCTGCAGAACCTACCAAATATGCTTACTTGGGATACGATATTGTTAAATCTATTTTTATGAAAATTTATCCAAAAAAATTAAATTCTGATAGTTATTATCAAGGATTACTCAATGATGTGTTTTACAATAGAATTGATTTGGGTAGCGGTTCTGAAAATAACCTAGTTAACTTATATAGGATTAAAGATTACAACTTAATTCAAATTCCTCAAGATTGAAGAAAATAATTTACATTCTGGCAATTTCATTTATTGTTTTTGTGGTCTATTTAATTTTCCCATTTATTAATCTTTTCATCAACAGAGAAAAAAAAGAGATATTATCCGATACCAATAAAGTTATTTTAAAAATTCAAGAAGATTTATCCTTTTCTGAAATTGGAGATTATTTAGTTAGTAAAGATCTTTTATTAAGTTCCAAAACAATCAACCAACTTATTGAGTTTAAAAACTACGAAAATAATATACTTAAAAAGGGAAAATATATAATTAAAACAAAATGGTCTAATAACAAATTAGTTAATCAGTTGTTTTTAATGAGAAATCAACATGTTGTAGACTTATACATTCCATCTGTTAGAAGTCTAGAAATTTTGTGTGGCAGACTTTCTTTACAATTAGAATTAGATTCCGCTAAACTATTGCATCTTTTTCAAGATGAAAATATTCAAGAGAAATTTGGGTTTAATTCTTATAATATCTCTTCTATGGTAATTCCTAATACCTATGAAGTATTCGCAAATATTTCTGAAAATAAGTTAATTGAATTTGTTGCAAGTAAATATAAAAGTTTTTGGAATAAAGAAAGAATGGACAAGGCCAATGAATTAGGCTATAGTCAATCTCAAATTAACATTCTTGCATCTATTGTTCAAATGGAACAGCAGATAAAATTTGATGAACATTCTAAGATTGCAGGCCTTTATATCAACAGACTTAAAAGTAATATGAAACTCCAAGCAGATCCAACTGTTAAGTTTGCTTTGAAAATGCCCAATTTAAGAAGATTGTATTACAAGCATTTGGAAGTTGATTCTCCTTACAATACTTATAAATATAAGGGTTTACCACCAGGGCCAATATGTATTGTAGACCCTAGAGTAATTGATGCAGTTTTAAATTATTCTAAACATGATTATATATTCATGTGTGCCAAACCATCTTTTTCTGGATATCATAATTTTTCAACTAACAACAAAGACCATGAAAAATATAAAAAGTTATATACCACTTGGTTATCATTTGAGGAAATCAATTAATTAAAAGTCCAATTATTAGACTTATAAAACTACATCCAAAGCAGCTAATTGCAATTACTTTAAGCTGACTGTCCAGTAATTTCATTTCTTGATATTTGTTTAGTAGTTTTAGATGTCGTACCACAAAAACTAACGGAAACATGGAAATTATGTAGTAATAATTATTGGTAAAAAAAAGAATTGTAATAAGTGATATAATTGCTAGAATTAGTAATAAGAAATGATATTTTTTAGATTTTTTCATTCCAATTTTTACTACCAAAGTTACTTTGTTATTTTTTTTATCATTTTCATAATCTCTCATGTTATTTATATTCATAACTCCACAACTCATAAGACCAGTAAATAGTGCACCAGGAAGAGTTATCCAGTGAAAGTTTTTAGTAAATAAATAATAACCACCAATTACTCCCACAATTCCAAAGAAAATAAAAACCGATAAATCTCCATAGGCTTTATAGCCATAAGCAGATTTACCTACAGTATATTTTATAGCAGCTATAATTGAGCTAATTCCAAAAAATAGAAAGATTAATATTTTATATAAGTCTTTCTGAAATACACTAAAAATTAGGTAAAGTCCAACTATTAAAGTAGTAATACTTAAAATCACAATAGCCAACTTCATTTGGAGTTTAGATATTTTTCCAGATTGTACCATTCTCTGTTCTCCAGTTCTGTTTTTATCTGCTCCTTTGATTGCATCACCATAATCATTGGCGAAATTGGATAATGTTTGAAGTAATAGAGTAGTTGTAAGAGTTAGAAAAAGCACTTTAAAGGATAATTCTTTATTGTTTATTATCACTAATGAAGAAGATAATAGAATACAAGAAAATGCTAAAGGGAGTGTTCTTGGTCTAGCTGCTTTAATCCAATATTTAATTTTCACATCTTAAAAGTATTATCTTTTTCTTTCTCCTGGGTTGTTGTGTTGCTTTTTTCTTTCTGATTGTATTTTTTTAAATTCTTTACTTGCTTGGTAATACTTTGCTACTTTTTGAATGGGAAGTACTTTCTTAAATTTTTCATGGTATTTTAATAGAATATCTACTTTTTCTTTATCCATTTGTATTTTAGCATCCATCATATCTTCTAATTCTTTATCTGAAAAGTCTTCTATTTTTTTATCTTTTAACATTATTCTACCCTGAGCATTTTTATTTCTAAGGCCTTTTAACTCATTTTCCATCTCATTTACTATTGGCCAAAACTCTCTAGATTCTTCTATATTTAAATTCATTTTTGCAGTGAAAAATGCAATTTTTCGAGATTCTCTATTTTCTTTTTTTTGATTTGAATTATTGTTTTCACTTTGACCTGTAATTAGTGAAGACATAAAACATATTAAAACAACGACAATTATTTTGTTTAGTTCACTTAAAATTTTCATATTTTCTTTATATAAATGCATAATTTATGTTACTTCTTTATCGTACAAAAGATCTATTATTTTCTTTTTAAAACACGATGTGTTGCTTTAATAATATCCGAAGAATGTAAACCATATTTTTTCATTAGATCAGCTGGTTTTCCACTTTCTCCAAATTTATCATTAACTGCTACAAATTCCATAGGAACAGGACTATTTTTAACAAGTAATTGAGCTATTGATTCTCCCATTCCTCCTGCAACTTGATGTTCTTCTGCAGTTACAACACATTTTGTTTTAGCTACTGACCTTAAGATGCTTTCATTATCTAACGGTTTAATGGTATGAATATTAATCAATTCAACGGATAATCCTTCTTTTGCTAAAGCTTGTGAAGCTTCTACAGCTTCCCATACTAAGTGACCAGTTGCAAAAATAGATACATCTGTACCTTCTTGAAGTAATAAAGCTTTGCCAATTTTAAATGGAGTGTTATCAGGAATGAAAATAGGAACTTTTGGTCGGCCAAATCTTAAATATACAGGACCATTATAATCTGCAATAGCAATAGTTGCAGCTTTAGTTTGGTTATAGTCACAAGGGTTAATAACTGTCATTCCAGGGAGCATTTTCATCATACCAATGTCTTCTAATACTTGGTGAGTTGCTCCATCTTCTCCTAGGGTTAACCCAGCATGAGAAGCACAGAGTTTTACATTTTTTCCTGAGTAAGCTATTGATTGTCGAACTTGGTCATAAACTCTACTAGTAGAAAAATTTGCAAATGTCCCGGTAAATGGAATTTTACCGCCAATGGTCATTCCTGCAGCAATTCCCATCATATTAGCTTCAGCTATTCCTACTTGAAAAAACCTTTCTGGAAATTGATCTTTAAAGTCATTCATTTTTAATGACCCTGTAAGATCTGCGCAAAGAGCAACTACGTTAGGATTTATTTTTCCAAGTTGAGTGAGACCATCTCCAAACCCTGATCTTGTGTCTTTATTTCCTAAAATTTCAAAATTCATTTTATAAGTTTATTTTAATGTTTTGTCCTGAATCTATTCTAAATTCTTTAATTATTGTGTTAGCAGTGCTTTCAGATTTTATATTTCGAAAACTAATAAAGTATTTTCCAGGTTGAATATTCAAGTTTTCAATAGTCATGTCATTATCAAAATCATATAACCAAATATTTTCTCTATCTTTTTTTAAAAAAAGTGCAGCCGGTCCATTAGATTTATTTAATTCAATGGTTCCAAAATGAGGAATTATTATTTCTGTTATTTGACTTTGATTAATTTTAATATTATCAAATTTAATCCTTGGTAGTGTTAGTATTTCTAAATTATAATTACCTACTAAGTATTTTTTAGTTGTATTCATTTTATGAACGTTTATTATAGAGGATTCCTTGTTAGCTTTAACCAAGCAGTTAATAGTAGTATATTTATTTACTGAACCTTGTATCTTTAAATTAAGACCCCCCATTGGGGTATCTGCATCTATAATATTATGTTTCCCAGGAATTAGTTTAATTCCCTTTACTCGAACTTCTGGAACAGTATGTACGACAAGTTTGTAGGTGTAAAGTGGATCTAAGGCAATAGTATCGGGGTTTTGAAACCTATTTAAAGTATGCATGTATGTATATAATAATTCATCGTTTTTATCATTATAAAAACTCATAGTAACATTTGTTTCTTTAGGTTGATTACTTAGGTTATTTAAATTTATTTGAACTGTTGTATTATTTAAAACTTGACTTATTACAAACTTTAAAACGCTCTTAAAAGAGTCTTGGTTTTCAGCACTCAAAAATTCTCCAATACATTGAAACTTGCTTAGGTATGAAGTGTCTAGTCCAAGTCCTATTATAAAAGGTTTAAGTTTAATCTTTTTTTCTTTAAGGGCAATTGCAACAGCACATGGATCTTCGTCGCAAGCCTCTATACCGTCAGTTAATAAAATAATAAAATTTCTGCAATTTTCACAATCCGGAAAATCCTCTGCAGAGTATTCTAAAGATCTTGCTATTGGGGTTGTACCTTTGGGTTTTAATGCTCTAATTTTATTTATTATTTTAATATGATTCTCCTTGGCATCTGCAAATGGAACTTCTAATTTAGTATCATAACAGTCTTGCTTCCCTGGAGTAATTTTAGTTTGGTGTCCATACATTCTTAATGCTATTTCCACGTTTTCAAGCACTTTTAAACTGTCTATAGTTCTTATCATTAATCGCTTGGCAATTGTTATTTTACTGCCATTTCCCCATTGAGAATTCATACTATTAGATCCATCAAAGATGAATAGAATTCTAATTTTACCATCTTCATTTTGACTTATTCCATTAACGCTACTACAAAAACTTAATAGTATTAATAAAGATATTTTAAAATAAAGATGCATAAATTGTAATTAAACTTTTAAAGTATTAATAGTCTCCTAAAGACTCAACTTGCTGATTTAAAGCTATTTCTAATTGCTCGTCATTGGGAGCAACACCATGCCATTTATGAGAACCCATCATATAATCAATACCATAACCCATTTCAGTTTTCATTATAATCATTATAGGTTCCTTTTGTCCTGTTAAGCTTTTTGCTGTTTCTAAAGTTGCTATCATCTCTTGAAGATTATTACCGTTACAGCTTAAAGTCTTCCATCCAAACGCATTCCATTTATCTTCTAAACTTCCTAGAGAAAGAACATCATCCAGATCTCCATCTATTTGTCTTCCATTAAAATCAATAGTAGAAATTATATTATCTACTTTTTTTGCAGAAGCATACATAGCAGCCTCCCATATTTGCCCTTCTTGAAGTTCACCATCTCCATGAAGTGTGTAAACCAAACTACTGTCATTATTTAATTTTTTTGTAGTTGCAGCACCAATAGCTACACTCAAACCTTGTCCTAAAGAACCACTTGCCACTCTAACACCAGGCAAACCTTCGTGAGTAGTTGGGTGTCCTTGAAGTCTAGAATCAATTTTTCTAAAAGTATTGAGTTCTTTTACTGGAAAATATCCAGTTCTAGCCAAAACAGAATAAAATACTGGAGAGATGTGTCCGTTAGAAAGAAAAAATAAATCTTCATTTTTACCATTCATAGAGAAATTAGAATTGTGGTCCATAATAACTTTATAGATTGCAGTAAAGTACTCTACACATCCAAGAGAGCCTCCAGGGTGACCAGAATTTTGAGCATGCACCATTCTTAAAATATCTCTTCTTACTTGACTAGTAAATTTTTCTAAGGATTCTAAGCTGTAGTCTTTCATTTAAATAATTTAATTCAAAAATAAGCATATAGTTATTCTATAAGATGACTGTTAACAACTTTCAGTAACTATTTTGATAATTAAATTTAATCCCTTAAGAATTTTTATCAATTAGCTTTTATTTGTAATAACTTCTTTCAACATTGTTCTATGTTCCCATAAAATTGTATTTTCGAATTTTATGGAAAGATTCTTATTGTTAATTATAATTTTTTTCTTTTGTAATTCTTTTTTTTCTCAAAAAGAAAACCCACCAAAAATGGTTGAGAACAAAGAATTGACAGATTTTCTAAGCAAGAAAAAAAATCTCAACTATTTAAATAAAAGCGGCTATTATTTTTTAGATATTCCTAAAGAAAAGTCATTTTCCAACAGATTAGCTGGCACGATTTTAATAAGCGATACATCCAAATTAGACATTAATAAAATGGATGTTGATTTTTTAATAAATGATTATCAATACTATCTAGTTTCTAATTGGAATTCATTATTGGTTTTAAAATCAATCAATCACCTTAAAAATGAAATGAAATTACTTGAATAAGTTTATTTACATATTGATATTTAAAATATTCTTCATTTTTGAAGTTTTTGCTCAGCCAGAAGTATTAATTTCTGATGATGACTGGACTACCAATACTTCTAATGGTCCTTGCAACTGCGCAACAGACTTTAACAACGGTTCTTTTGTTAATTTTAGAGATGCAGGTGGAGCTGCTTTACCTTATGGCCCCAATGAATTTGAAGTAATTACTTTATGTCCGGATTCTACTGGTTCTAAAATGGTTTTAGCAATTTTAAATGACCCTGCAAACGGATACGTTTTAAATATACATTCAACAGATACTCTTTATGTTTATGATGGAACATCAATTAATGCCCCATTACTTGCCGCAATTAATGACAGTACTTATCCAAATGGCGTCAATATTCCAGCTTCTTGGACTAATACTTCAGGATGTTTAACATTTAAATTTGTTAGTGATGCTTCTTTCCAAGGTATGGGTTGGGATGCAAACTTATCTTGCGCTAATCTTATACAACCATTTTCTAACCATATCAATGCATTTATCACTGGAAATGCAAATGGATCAGGAGACAATTTAAACGACTTGTTTCCAATTGACACAGGATACGTAGATATTTGTTTTGGAGATATTGTTGAGTTTGTCGCAGAGCCATATTTTCCATACGAACCAGGTGGTGACTCTGCAGCTCTTAGTGGAGGAGGATATATGCAATCTAACAACTATACTGTTTCTTGGGAGTTAAGTGACGGATCGTCTTACACTACCAACTCTTTCTTGTTTACTCCTCCTGCAAGAAACGGATATTTTGTCACTTTGAAAATTGAAGATTCTTTTGGGCAATTCCGATATAGTTTTTGTAAAATTAGAGTATCTACTAGACCAAATTTTTCTACTTGTGGACCAGCTCAATCTCCAATTTGTTTAGGAAGAGTTACTGAACTATTTGGTGGTGTTACTGGATCTGATACGGTAGGTGTTGATCCTGTATCAACTAATTTTCCAATCGGAGGTATTTTTGGAACTCAAACTTATCTTCCAGATGGTTCTGGTATAAATTATACTACAGATATTAATATTTCTGGATTTACACCTGGTGTTACAATTCAAAATGCTTCTGATATTGAAAAAATGTGTATTAAAATGGAGCATTCTTATTTAGGTGATTTAGAAATGATGCTTACATGTCCAAGTGGCCTAAGTATAAATATTTTTAATAGTTACTCTGGATCAGGATTATTTCCAGGAGGTTTTGGTGGTGGAAATACATTTTTAGGTGGTGCATATGATAATAATACTGGAAATATTGGTTATTGTGAAGAATACTGCTTTTCCAACTCTGTTAATGCAATGCCAGCATGGGTTAATGGTTTTATTTCAACTACTGCTACTGGCCCAAGTACTGGTCAAATGGTTACACCAGGGTTATATCAAACTGAACAAAGTTTTATTCCTTCACTTCAAGGTTGTCCAATTAATGGAACTTGGACTCTAACTGTAAGAGATAATTTAGGAATTGATGATGGTTATATTTGTGAATGGGGAATATATTTCAATAGTACACTTCATCCAAATAGTGAAACTTATGCTCCTTCAATATCATCCACCAACTGGTTGCCTGATACTACAATTATTTCCAATCAGGATACCAACATTATAGTTCAGCCAAATAGTCTTGGACCTACAAATTATACTTTTGTTGTTGAGGACGAGTTTGGATGTTATTACGATACAGTTATTACAGTTCAAACAATTCAAGGTGGCTCAATAATAGGTGATACTACAACTTGTGATGACTATTTTGATTATACTTCAAATTATTTACCTCCCTCAGGTGGATTATGGCTTTATTACAGTGATTTTGGAACATTATCTTTTGATCCAAATAATATTGTCGCTAACCCAACAATAACTGCATCAGAACCTGGTGCATACTTTATGGGATTATTCGACGTGTATTGTAACGATACGTTAATACACATAGTTGAGTTTAATGAAGAACCAGAACCTTTTCCTTTTTCTTTAGATACTTTTTGTGTTGGACAAAGTATTCTCTCTATAATTTACAATACCAATACTGATTTTACTTATGAGTGGACAGACATGGATGGAGAAATAATTTCTCTTGGAGATTCCTTACTTCTAAATAGTAACAACTATACTATTGGAAATCACGAAATCCAATTAACAGTTCTTAATGAGTGTGGTGAAGAAACTACTTCTGAAGATTTAGTAATTGAAAAGTGTGACATTCCAAATGTTATTACTCCCAATGGAGACAATCTTAACGATTACTTTTACACCCATTTCGCATCAATTTATGACGATGTCAATTTGATAATTCTAAACAGGTGGGGAAAAGTTGTTTTTGAAGATACTGCTTACAAAAACCAATGGAATGGAACCAACTCTAGAGGTAATCCGTTGGAATCGGGAACTTATTATTTTTTCTTAAGTTTTGATGAGGGAAAAGAAAAAAATAAAGGCATTTTACAGATTATAAATAACTAAAATATTTACTTTTAAATTATAAATTAATGGCTCTAAAATGTGGAATTGTTGGATTGCCAAATGTTGGTAAGTCTACTCTTTTTAATTGTCTTTCCAATGCCAAAGCGCAATCTGCTAATTTTCCTTTTTGTACAATTGAACCAAATGTAGGAACTATAACAGTTCCCGATAGTAGATTAAATAATCTAGAACAATTAGTTAACCCTGAAAAAGTTATTCCAACCACTATTGAAATTGTAGATATTGCAGGATTAGTAAAAGGTGCGCACAAAGGAGAAGGTCTTGGAAATCAGTTCTTAGGTAATATTAGGGAAGTAGATGCTATAATTCATGTACTAAGATGTTTTGACGACGAAAATGTTATTCATGTTGATGGAAATGTAAATCCTGTTTCCGATAAAGAGATTATTGATTTAGAATTACAATTAAAAGATTTAGAAACTTTAGAGAAGAGAATTGGAGCAATTGAAAGAAAGGCTAAATCTGGTGATAAGGAATCTGAGAAAATTTATAAAGTCTATACTGAGGCAAGAGAACATCTTGTTTCTGGGGATTCAATCAGATCTTTGGATATTGATGAGGGTTTGTTCAAGTTTTTAGATGATTTACAACTTATTACAGCAAAACCAGTGATTTATGTTTGTAATGTGGATGAAAGTTCTGTAATTAATGGAAATGATCATGTAGATAATATTAAAGAACTAGTTACTAATGAAAATGCTGAAATATTAGTTTTAGGTGCAGGAATTGAGTCAGATATAGCTGAGCTAGATGATTTTGAGGAAAGAAAAATGTTTTTAGAGGATCTAGGACTTGAAGAAGCAGGGGTAAGTAAGCTTATAAAAAATGCATATTCTTTATTAAACTTGCAGACTTACTTTACTGCAGGAGAAAAAGAAGTAAGGGCATGGACCATTAAAAAAGGCATGACCGCCCCTCAAGCTGCAGGTGTAATTCATACAGATTTTGAAAAGGGATTTATAAAAGCTGAAGTAATCAAGTTTAGTGATTTTGTAGAGTATGGTTCTGAAAGTTCTGTCAAAGAAGCAGGTAAGTTAATGATTCAAGGAAAAGAATATGTGGTGAATGACGGAGATGTAATGCATTTTAGATTTAATGTCTAAATAATAAAGTTCTATTTAAATCGTTGTTGTTTTATGTTTAGATTAAAGGTTTTAATCATTTTAATTTTAACTGCAAGTTTTTGCTTTTCGCAACAAGCAGTTACATCCTATTCTATTCTAAATAACAATTGTACATCTAGAAATTCATCTCTTGGTGGGTACCCAATAGGTGTTTTTGACTCTGAGGATGCTTCAATAGCTATATTTTTACCATCTAATCTTCTCCCTTCTCATGATAAGCAGTTGGTGATTAACTACAACAATCATTTTGCAGATTCTGATTTTGGAATGGTTAATTACAATTTTAAAGTAAAAGAAAAAGGTATTTTTTCAGCGTCCTTATTTTATAATAACTACGGAGATTTTGAATATTACTCACCATCAGGAAATTCGTTGGGAAATTCATTTACAGCTAACGATTGGATATTTCAATTAGGTCATTCTAAAAAGTTAAATGATAATATTCAGATTGGTGTTAATTTAAAATTTCTTGGTTCTGTATTAGAACAATACAAATCATTTGCTATTGGCTCTGACATTAGTCTAACTTATTTCAGAGAGGAAAAGCAGCTAGGTGGGTATTTATTATTGAGCAATATCGGAACTTCTATTAAAAGCTATCAAGAATCTAATGCCAAAAATAAATTACCATTTAATTCTGTTTTAGGAGTAAATACTAAATTAAAATATGCTCCAATAAGATTTCATTTATCTTACCATCATTTAAATATATGGAGTTTTTCATCAAATTATCAAACTACTAACCAAAGTGCAATTCAAATTAATCAATTGTTCTCTAATTTTTTCAATCATATTATAATTGGAACAGAATTTTTATTTTCAAAGAATTTCAACATGAGATTTGGCTATGATTTTTTATCAAGAAATAATCTTCAACCAGAATCTAGACCAGGTACAACTGGAATTTCTTGGGGAGTTGGTTTTAAAGTGAAAAACCTTAAGATTAATTACTCTAACTCAAAGTACCATTTTGCTGGAACTTCTAATAATATTACAATTATTAAACAATTAAAATCTTTTTCAAACAAATAAGTTGGAGTCTTCTACTGCTTGAAGATCTTCAAAATTGAAAATATTTCTATCTAACATATGAGAAGGTGAGATGTTTTGTAAAGCTCTAAATATTATTGCTTTTCTATTTGGGTAAATAAGCTCCCATTCTTTCATAAGGGCTTTTATTTTTTTCCTTTGAAGATTGGTTTGCGATCCACATAAGTTACAAGGAATTATAGGATGCTTTACTAAATCAGAATATTCTTGAATTTCTTCTTCTTTACAATACGCCAATGGTCTTATTACAATTAAATCTTTCTTATCAATTAAATACTTTGGAGGCATTGCCTCCATTTTACCACTAAAAAATAAATTCAGAAAGTAGGTTTCAATAATATCGTCCATATGGTGACCTAAAGCAATTTTATTACAGTTAAGTTCTCTTGCTTCATCATATAGAGTTCCTCTTCTTAATCTTGAGCATAAACTGCACATTGTTTTTCCTTCTGGAATTTTATCTTTAACAATACTATAAGTATCTTTTTCAATAATTTTAAAATTGATTTTAAGATTGAATAAATATTTTGGCAATACTTCCGTTGGAAAATCAGGTTGCTTTTGATCCATATTGACAACAATAAAATCAAAATCTATATCTCCATATTTCTGGAAATGTATGAACATTTCTAACATGGTATAGCTGTCTTTACCACCTGAAATACAAACCATTATTTTATCTCCATGGTCAATCATTGAAAAATCTTTTAATGCTTTTCCAGTGGAAGAAATGATTTTTTTTCTAGATAAATTGATGGTCTTTGGTGTTGACATAATGCAAAGAAAATTAATTATACTTTAAATATCACTTATTTAAAAAATTAATTCTCTTCAAAAAACGAATTCTTATATTTGTCAAAAAATTATCATGACAGATTCTACTTCATTAATGCAGCTCGAGAATGATTTTGGAGCACATAATTACCATCCACTTCCGGTAGTATTGGAAAGGGGAGAAGGAGTGTATGTTTGGGACTGTGAAGGAAAAAAATATTTTGATTTTTTAAGTGCCTATTCTGCTGTTAATCAAGGCCACTGTCATCCCAAAATTATTAATGCATTAATTAACCAGTCTAAGAAATTAACTTTAACAAGTAGAGCTTTTTATAATTCCGCTCTTGGACCTTACGAAAAATTCATTTGTGATTTGTTTGATTATGACAAAGTCTTGCCAATGAATACGGGAGTAGAAGGTGGTGAAACTGCCAATAAATTGGCTAGAAAATGGGGCTACTTAAAAAAAGGAATTCCTGAAAATAAAGCTCGTATAATTTTTGCTAGAGGTAATTTTTGGGGTAGAACATTAGCAGCAATTTCATCTTCAGATGATCCTCTTTCTTACAAAGATTTTGGTCCCTACATGCCAGGCTATGATTTAATTCCTTACAACGATTTAGAAGCACTGGAAACAGAATTAAAAGATTTTAATGTTGCAGCCTTTATGGTTGAACCTATTCAGGGCGAAGCTGGTGTTGTAGTGCCGGACGAAGGCTATTTAGAAGGAGTTAGACGCTTATGTGATAAGTACAATGTACTCTTTATAGCAGATGAAGTTCAAACCGGTATAGGAAGAACGGGTAAATTGTTGGCTTCAGATTATGAAAATGCCAAGCCCGATTTACTTATTCTAGGAAAAGCACTTTCTGGTGGTGTATTTCCTGTTTCTGCAGTTTTGGCAAATAATGAGGTAATGATGTGCATTAAGCCTGGAGAACATGGTTCTACTTTTGGAGGTAATCCATTAGCATGTACAGTTGCACAAGCAGCTTTAGAGGTTATTATTGAAGAAAATCTTGCAGAAAATGCTTACAATTTAGGAGAATATTTTAGAGAAGAATTAAATAAGTTTATAAAAGATTCACTAATAGTTAAATTAGTAAGAGGAAAAGGACTTCTTAATGCTATTGTAATTAATGATTCGGAAGAAAGTAATACTGCTTGGAACTTATGTATTGAAATGAAAAACAACGGACTATTAGCTAAGCCAACCCATGGAAATATAATAAGGTTCGCTCCACCACTAACAATAACTAAAAATCAATTAGACGATTGTATAAAAATCATCACTAATACCTTAAAAAATTATAAGTTAGCTTAAGAGTTAAGCATAACTGGCATTACTAGCATTAAAATATCTTCGCCGTCTTCACTGTTGTCTGGAATTAGAATACCAGCTCTATTGGGTGCACTAAGTTCAAATATAACATTGTCAGAATCAATATTTTGAAGCATTTCATTTAAGAATCTTGAATTAAAACCAATTTCCATAGATTCACCCTCATAAGAACAGGTCAATCTCTCATTAGCTTCGTTAGAAAAGTCCACATCTTCTGCGCTAATATTTAATTCACTTCCATTAATTTTTAATCTTACCTGGTGAGTAGTTTTGTTGGCGAAAATGCTTACTCTTTTAATTGATTGAAAAAAAGCATTTCTGTCTACGGTCAATCTGTTTGGGTTTTCTTTTGGAATTACAGCATCGTAGTTAGGGTATTTACCATCTACTAATCTACAAGTAAGTAAAATATCATTGAATGCAATACTAGCATTAGATTCATTGTATTTAATAGTTACTTCGCCTTCGAAATTTTGAAGCAATCCTTTTAATAAGTTCATGGGTTTTTTTGGAACAATAAATGATGCTGCAGCAGAAGATTTAACATCATTTCTTGTATATCTAACCAATTTATGAGCATCAGTAGCAACAAATGTTAAATCAGATTCGGATAACTGAACAAATATACCACTCATTACCGGTCTTAAATCATCATTTCCAGATGCAAAAATTGTTTTTTCAATAGCTCTTTGAAAAATATGACTGCTGATAGTAACTGTTGAAGGTGCTTCAATTAATGGGGATTTAGGGAATTCAACTCCAGAATACCCAATTAATTTATACTTTCCATAATCTGAAGAAATTTCTACACACATTTTATCATCAATAGAGAAAGTCAGGGGATGATTAGGAAACGTTTTTAAAATATCTAACAACATTTTTGCTGGAATAGCAATACTACCTTCACTTTTTGCATCTATAGAAATAGTAGACGTCATTGTGGATTCCAAATCCGAACAAGATATGGTAAGTTTCTGATCTTGAATTTCGAACAAAAAATTATCTAAAATTGGAAGGGTATTAGAACTATTAAGAACACCACCAATGGATTGTAATTGCTTTAATAATACTTGGCTTGAAACTATAAACTTCATAATAAATAGGTTAATGCTATAAATATCAGAATAGTATTAATAATATACTATTAGTATTAACCTTATTTATTAACACCTAATTAATAATATCTCCTAGTATAAAAACTAAGGGGTTTAAATAAGATTTCCCAGTTGAAATATTGAGCTCTTAAAAGCTCATTGTTTTTATTTACACGAATATAGCCATGTTCTGCATCCCAACCTGTTGAAGAATCTATATCTTTAATTTTCCAAAATTCAACTTTAGTAACTTTGTTGGAATAATCTTTTAACTCAAAATAGTAATGTGGCTTACTTTTAAAAATAGAGTCAATAACATTTTGTTTTTCAAACATAATTTTATTGTAACTAACATTTTCAAAGTGAGATAAATAATGCTTCACCTGAATAGAATCATAGTTGCTTAATTCTTTATTGTTTAAATCAAATAACTTGATGGTATCATCTTTGTAGGATATTGTATAACTTTCCTTGGGTTTTTCAGAAAAATTCACAGAAATATTTTTTATGCTTTTTGGATTTGGATAATTAAAAACACGAGGAGATCTCCATCCTTTCCAATCTGTGAAAAATCTAACATCTAGTGATCCATACATTCCAGGTTTGTAAGTAATGTAAGGTTTCGAGCTTTTATTATTTCCGTTCTGAAGTAACATATAGGTTCCTAAATGATCTTGAGTAGGAGAGCCAATAAACCATGTTTTGAATGCCTTGTCATTTTCTAGAAATATTTCTACTTTCTTATGTCTTACTGAAAGTCGATTAATTACAGTGTTAAAAGCAGATTTAGGAACATCTTGTTTTACTCTAATTCTATAAAAGGTTTCCATTAATAAATCCACACTGGATTTATTTGCTGTGTATTTAGAACCTTCTATTATCCATTTATTGGAATTGACAATTCTTGAAATTACAATGCTGTTATCTTCTGTATCTGAAATTTTAAACTTAATAACTTTTGAGGTATCCTTAATTGCAAAATCCTTTAAATCATAATAGCTAGAATCATTGTTGCAACTAAATAGACTTAAAAGTAACCAAGTATATATCGTGACTTTAAAAAACTTCTTATGCATATTTTTTTTTTCTCATATATTGATTAATTAGGCCAATAACTATTACTAATATTAAAGGAATCAAAATATTAATAAGTTGCCAAAAATTTCTTTGACCAAAAATTTCTTTATTAAGAAGTCTTGGCATGTTCATTTTCGATCTTAAAGGAATAAGCTCGCTTCTATCTAACAGTTCGTCTATAATGTTTAGAAAAAATACCTCATTGCCATATCTTGGGAAAAATTCAGAAGTCCCATAGTCTGCACTTTCAAATGAAAGCAGAACTGGTTTAATTTGATTGTCCGCTTTTATAAAATCATTTCTTATCAAATCTCCATCGCCAATAAAAATCATTTTAGTTTTCTTACTTTTTGATTTGAAATTAACAATAGGATTGGATATAAATTTTTTAAAATCTTTACTTACAGCCCTATTTTCATAATTTGATTTAAAAACCCCTTCAAACAACCATGCTGAAACTGGAGCTTCATTATTTAAATCAATATCAAAATTTCTAGGATTGTAATTATATAAATTTTGATAATTGACAGAAGTTTGTCTTAATATTTTAAATTCAGCAGATGACTTTAATAATGCAGTTTTTTTAATATTATCATCTCCAACAGTATCAATTGAACAGACATATCTTGTTTTTATTGGTCCAACATTATTTAGATAAATAGATGGTTTGTCAAGGTATAATAGAGGATAAAAATACCAATTTGGAATTCTGCCTAATCCATCTTCTCTAGTTATTGGAGCACATCTTACGTCATTAACCATATTTACATTAAATCTTGCTCCATATTTAAATAGAAATTGCTGTAGTTGGTGTTTTAAAGGCCTAGCATAAGTTATATTAGTATCAACTAATTCAGATTCATTTACCTCTAACATATCTACCATCCAAATAATTTTTCCTCCATTCATAACGTATTGGTCAATTATGAATAATTCTTTCTCTGAAAAAGAAGTTTTTGGCTTGGCAATTAATAATAGGTCTGTTTCATCTAAAACATCTAGGTCTTCACTAATTTTCGAAACATCTTTCAGGAATTTAGAAATTTCTTGATTCTGGAAAGTTTTAGTAATATATCTCTTTGCATTTTTATTTGGATTACCAAATTCATCAAAAACTGGTATTGGTCTCTCGGAAATGAAAATTGAATCAATATTATTTTTAATTAAAGAATCGTATTTATTGTTGGATATTTCAATGGTTTCATTGTAATATTTCACTTTTAATTGTTTAATTCTTATGGTATCCACATCGTAATTCTTTATAAGTTGGTCTCTTATTATCCACGCATCTGCATTGTCAAGTTCTCCATGTCCTCTTAAAAACTTAATTTTTTTAGTAGCAGGTTTTAAAAGATTATTTATTCCATGAATTAAGTTGTACTCCAATTGGTCGTTGAAATGATTGATAATAACTTGAGAAATTGGAAATTTTCCTTTTTGTAAAAGTTGAACAGCTTTAAATTGATCTCCCATTCTTAATATAATTCCAGGCCAAATTCTAACTACTTCTTGTTTGCTATCTCTTGAAATCAATATGTCACTATAATTTAGTCCATCATTAAAAACTTGATTTTTGAATTCTTTCGCTAGTTCAGGATCTTCATCTAGATTTATGAAATTAACTTTGAAATTTTCTCCACCAAAAGCTTTAAATTCATCTAACTTTTCTGAAAGGGCTTTTTTAAGTTTCTCAATTTCTGCAGGAAAATCACCATCTAAATAAACATCTGCACTAATTATATCCTCAAGATTGACAAGAAGATCTTTTGTTTTTGGAGATAAAGAGTGGATTTGATCAGAAGATAAATCTATTCTGAAAAATATTTGATTTGCTACTATATTAAAAACAGCTAAGGAGGCAATAACTATTGCTAGATTTAAGATGCTTTTATATTTTGAATAAATCCTTTTCATTTACTTTTTCTTCAATACTATCTTTGTAAGATAAAGTGTTAAAAATATAACAGATAAAAAGTATGCAATATCTCTAGAATCAATTATCCCTCTTTGTAGAGCATTGAAATGATCTAGCATACTCAAATTCATTAAATAATAGTCCAATGGATCACCAACAAATACTGCTAAATAGGAAAAACCAACATAGATTATGAAATTAAAAAATAGCCCTAGTAAAAAACCAATTACCTGATTTTTGGAAAGACTGGATGCTAAAATTCCAATTGCAACATAGGTAATACTAAGCAATAAAAGACCTAGGTAACCTCCAATAGTAGAAGGGTGGTCAATATTACCCACAATTTCTCCCATTTGATGGACACTTATATAATATATCAAAGTAGGTAGAATTGTTAAAACTGCAAGAAAACTAGCAGCTAGATATTTGGAAAGAATAATTTTAAATATGGATATCGGCTGGGTTACTAAAAGTTCTAATGTCCCGGTTTTGTTCTCCTCTGCAAAACATCGCATGGTAAATGCGGGGAATAAAAACATTAAAATCCCTGGTGCTTGAGAAAAAAATGTTTGTAAACTAGATTCTCCCATATCAATTATATTATTATTACCAGGAAGTATCCAAACAAAGAATCCAGAGCTAATTAAGAAAACAATAATAGCAGCATAACCTATAATAGAACTGAGATAAGATCTTATTTCTTTTAGAATTAGTGCTTTCATCTAAGATTCACAATTAAAAAGTGATGATTTAATCATTAGCTGCCCAATATAATTCTATTAATACTAATAAATAAAAAATTTAATTAAAAAGAATTAACAAATCCTATTGATAAACTTCAATATATTTGTTATATGAATTTAGATTTATCTATAGTAGTTCCACTTTTCAATGAAGCAGAATCATTGCCAGAGCTTTCGCATTGGATAGATAAAGTTATTGTAAGCTCAAATTTAAAGTATGAGCTTATTTTTATTGATGATGGAAGCAAGGACAATTCATGGGAAGTAATCAATAATCTTCAATCTAAAAATAAAAATATTAAAGGAGTTTCTTTTAGAAGAAATTACGGAAAATCTGCAGCTTTAAATATTGGTTTTGAGCTTTCAATTGGAAATGTTGTTATTACTATGGATGCGGATCTACAGGATTCTCCAGATGAAATACCCGGTCTTTATGAAATGATTAATAAAGATGGATTTGATATTGTTTCTGGTTGGAAAAAAGATAGAAAAGATCCACTTTCTAAAACAATTCCTACTAAATTATACAATGCAGTTACAAGAAAAGTATCTGGAATTAAACTCAACGATATGAATTGTGGTCTTAAAGCTTACAAGTCAGATGTGGTTAAAAATATTGAAGTTTACGGGGAGATGCATAGGTATATACCATTAATTGCTAAATGGGCAGGCTTTCAAAATATTACAGAGAAAGTAGTGAAGCACCAAGCTAGGAAATTTGGAGAAACTAAATTTGGCTTAGAACGTTTTATTTTTGGTTTTTTAGATTTATTCAGTATAACTTTTATTGGGAAATTTGGGAAAAGACCAATGCATTTATTTGGCACTCTAGGAATTTTTGTTTTTATAATAGGCTTTAGTTTTTTAATTTACATTGTTATAGATAAAATCTTTCTTGACAAGGGTGCAAAATTAATTGCTAACAGAACAGAGTTTTATATTGCTTTAACTTCAATTATAATAGGTGTTCAGTTTTTTCTTGCTGGTTTTTTAGGTGAAATGTTGTCTAGAATTTCTCCAAATAGAAACCAATACCAAATCAGAGAAAAATTAAACGTTAATGACTAGAATCATTATAGTTGGTCCTGCTTCTCCACTGAGAGGAGGGATTTCAGATTTTAATGAAGCATTGGCCAAATCCTTAGAAGAAAGAGGATATTTAGTGGAAATAATTTCTTTTTCTCTACAGTATCCTAAATTTCTTTTTCCTGGAAAATCTCAAAATAGAGTAGAGCAATCGGAAGCTTTTAACTTTAAAATATCTCCTATAATAAATTCAATTAATCCAATCTCATGGTGGAGAACAGCCAAATATATTAAGGCTAAAAATCCAAGTAAAGTTTTTATTAGATTCTGGATGCCTTTCTTTGCTCCTTGCCTTGGAATAATAGGTGGATATTTGAAAAGAAATAAAATTCCAGTTTTTGGGATTGTTGACAATGCTATTGCTCATGAAAAAAGATTAGGTGATACTATGTTGGTTAATTATTTTTTAAATAAATGTGACTCTCATTTTACCTTAAGTGAGAAAGTTAAAAAAGACATCAAGAAAATAAATAATAGAGTAAGTGTTGAATCACTTTTTCATCCCATTTACAATACTTACAGTAAAATTACCGATAAAGCTTCCGCACTTAAAAGTCTTAACCTTAAAGAAGGTAAATACATTTTATTTTTTGGCTTAATTAGAAAATACAAAGGATTAGACTTAGCAATAAGAGCAATGTCAAATAAATTAATTGTAGAAAAGAATATTAAATTAATTGTTGCTGGAGAATTTTACGATTCTGAAGAGAGATATCAAGATTTGATAAGAGATTTAAGTTTAAACAACATTATAATTTACAATCAATTTATAGTGAATAAACAAGTTCCAGATTTCTTTTCAGTTTCGAATCTAGTAATCTTGCCCTACACTTCAGCTACTCAAAGTGGTGTTACTCAATTAGCTATGTATTATAATAAACCTATGTTAGTAACCAACGTTGGGGGACTGCCTGAAATAATTGATCATAAAAAAGATGGTTATATTAGTTCTACCAATCCTGAAGAAATGAGTGAATATATTTTGGATTATTTTTCACAGGATAACATGGAAAAGGAGATGAGTTTCGCTATTTCTAAAAAGCACGATTCTTATTCTTGGGATAATTTTGTAAAAAAAATCATTAAATAAAAAAAGAGCCCAAAAGGGCTCTATAAATTATCTATATAATTTGTTCCTAGTTATTTAGTAATAATGTTATTTGAAATTATTTCAAATACATATGTAAAATAGCTATTTACTTTTTTTCCATCGGTTATGAGTCCAAAGCCAATAAGGTGGGTTTTGGTTAATATCAGCTTGCAAAAGGTTTGCAAAATCATTAATTATCTTTCCCTTAGGCTCCTTTTTTGGTTGATCTGTAATTAATTGAAAGGATAGTTCATAAGTTCCTCTTTTTATTTTTTGGATACTTACAAAAACAACGGGCCAATTAAATTCTTTAGCATATTTCTCTGCTCCAAATAAAAAGCCACTTTCCTGATTTAGAAATTTTATCCAATGTGCATTTTTGCTATTAGATGGACTTTGATCAGAACCAAAAATAATAGCTCTTGGTTTTTCATTGTCCGTATGGAAATAATTCTTTGTTTCTTTCATGGAAATCATTCTGAGTCCAAATTTTTCTCTCGAATCCTTCATTTTTTTATCAAAAAACTTATTACTCAATGGTTTATAAATAGCAAAAAGCTCATGTTCACATTCCAAAGGCATTTTTTGAGCACTCATCTCCCAATTATTATAATGTCCCCCAATTAGAATTATATTTTGTTTCTTTTGTGCCATTTCATTCAATAACTCGATATTTTTTAATTTAATTTTTTTATTAATTTCTTTTTTTGAAATGGTAAATCCCTTTAAACTCTCTACTATCAAATCTGAGAAATGCTTATAGAAATACCTTCGGATATTTTTTATTTCATTTTCGCTTTTTTTAGGAAAAGAATTTTTAAGGTTTTTGGAGATTAGTGGTTTTCTATATTTTAATAATCTACCAACTATCAGGTATAAAAAATCTGAAACTAAGTATAAAAAAAAGTTGTTTAAATTGGAAATTGGAATTATTATTATGTAGTAAAGAAAATTATTCATAGAAATATTCTAAAAAGTTATGCAAGATTGAATATTATCTTTCTAATTTCAAAAGAAATTTTTACATAAATAAATATTGATAAAATTAATAATTATAGATAATTACGATTCTTTTACCTACAATCTAGTTCATTACCTAGAACCTTATTGTAATGAAATTACCATTTTCAGAAACGATGAGATAAATCATGATTTAATTTCAGATGAACATAAAATCTTACTTTCTCCTGGACCTGGATTACCCTCTGGAAATAAAGAGTTAAATTATTCTATTGAAAAATACCATTTATCTAATAATATATTAGGAGTTTGCCTAGGATTTCAAGCAATTGGACAGTTTTTTGGAGCTGAACTTCATAATTTGAAAAAGGTTAGACATGGTATTCAAACCCAGTTAGAGATTTTAAATCACGATTTTCTCTTTAATAATGTTCCAAACAAAATAAATATTGGCCATTACCATTCTTGGGTAATAAAAAATGTTCCAAAACAACTAAAAGTCACTGCTTTAGATTTTGAGAACTATGCAATGTCTTTTAGACATTCATTTCTCAAAATATCCGGTATTCAGTTCCATCCAGAAAGTATATTGACAGATTATGGAAAACAAATTCTTCAAAATTGGATTATTAGCTAAAAAAAAGCAATATTGTATAACAGTTTTAAGAATGTAAAATTACTTTTGTAACTGTTAAAAGAATTATGGCAATTTCAAAAACATACGATCCTTCAGAATCGGAAGACAAATGGTATAAAATATGGACAGATCAAGGTCTGTTTAATTCAGAACCTGATGATAGAGAATCTTATACAGTAGTTATTCCTCCTCCCAATGTTACCGGCGTATTACATATGGGTCATATGCTTAATAATACCATTCAAGATGTTTTGGTAAGAAGAGCCAGAATGTTTGGTAAAAATGCTTGTTGGGTTCCAGGAACCGATCATGCATCTATTGCTACTGAAGCTAAAGTTGTTCAAAAGTTAAGGGCAGAGGGTATCAAAAAAGGAGATTTATCTCGTGAAGAGTTTTTAGAGCATGCCTGGGAATGGACCCATAAGCATGGCGGAGTTATTCTCACCCAACTTAAAAAACTTGGAGCATCTTGTGATTGGAATCGAACCAATTTCACAATGAATGATAATTACTATAAAAGCGTAATAAACGTTTTTTGTGATCTTCATCAAAAAGGTTTAATATACAGGGGAGAAAGAATGATAAACTGGGATCCTCAAGCAAAAACTGCTTTGAGTGATGAAGAAGTTTTTTATAAGGAAGTAAATTCAAAACTATATTATTTAAGATATAAAATTGAAGGTTCAGAGGATGAGTGGGTGAATATCGCTACCACTAGGCCAGAAACCATTCTTGGAGATACTGCAATTTGCATTAATCCAGAAGATGAAAGATATACCTCCCTTAAGGGCAAACGAGCAATGGTTCCTCTAATTAATAGAACTATACCAATTATTTTTGACGACTATGTAGATATGGAATTTGGTACTGGCTGTCTTAAGATAACTCCAGCCCATGACCCTAATGATTATGAATTGGGTAAGAAACATCAATTGGAAGTGATAAACATTCTAGATTCCTCAGGGAATTTAAATGAAAATGCAAAATTATTTGTTGGTCAAGATAGGTTTGATGTAAGAAAGTCTATAGCCGATGAACTAGATAGTTCTGGTTACTTAATAAGAATAGAGGACCACATAAATAAGATTGGATTTTCTGAGAGAACGGACGCTATTATTGAACCAAGATTATCTTTTCAGTGGTTTTGTTCCATGGAAAAATTAAGTATACCAGCATTAGAAAATGTGATGAACGATACAGTTCAGTTCCACCCTTCAAAATTTAAAAATACTTATCGTCATTGGGTAAAGAATATAAGAGATTGGTGTATATCTCGACAATTGTGGTGGGGACATCAAATACCAGCATTCTTTTATGGCGATGGAAAGGAAGATTTTATTGTTGCTCCTAGTAAAGAAGAAGCTTTAAAGAAACTTAATAATCAATCAGACAAACAATACAATTTAGACGATTTGGTTCAGGATGAAGATGTGATGGATACATGGTTTTCTTCTTGGATATGGCCTATTGCTGTATTTGATGGCTTTTCAAATGATAAAAAGGAATTAGATTATTACTATCCTACAAACGATTTAGTTACAGCCCCAGAAATAATGTTTTTTTGGGTTGCAAGAATGATTATGTCTGGTTATGAATATTTAGATAAGCCACCTTTTAAGAATGTATATTTTACCGGGATTGTAAGAGACCAGTTGGGTAGAAAGATGTCAAAATCTTTAGGAAACAGTCCAGATCCATTGGAATTAATTAAAAAATATGGAGCAGATGGGGTTAGAGTAGGAATGCTTCTTTCTTCTCCAGCTGGAAATGATTTATTATTCGATAGAATTCTTTGTGAACAAGGAAGAAACTTTACCAACAAACTATGGAATTCTTTTAGATTGATTCAATCTTGGACTATTTCTGATGAGATTGAACAAGAAGAATCCTCATTAATTGCTTTAAAATGGATTGAATCTAAAATTTCTCAAAACATAGTAAATATAAACAGCTCTTACGACAAATTTAGAATTTCAGAAGCTCTCATGTTGACCTATAAAACTATTTGGGATGACTATTGCTCTTGGTTTCTTGAAATGATTAAACCTGCTTTCCAACAACCAATTGACAGAAGGACTTATGATTCAGTAGTTTCAGTTTTGGAAAAAATTCTTAAAATAGTTCATCCATTTACACCATTTATTGCTGAAGAAATTTGGCAACAATTAAAACCTAGGAAGAATACCTATATTGTTAATGCAAAATGGCCAGAAGATAATAAAGAGGATTCTAAGATACTAGATGAGTTTCAAAATTTCCAAGCAATTGTTATGGGGATCAGAAATTTAAGAAAGGAGAAAAACATTTCTAATAAGGTTCTTTTAGAAATAAATGTTAAAGTCAATACGAACTGGTCTAACATATTTGATTCTTTACTTTTAAAAATATGTAATTTATCAAGTTTAGTTTTTACATATGAATCAATTTCAGCCGCTTATTCCTTTGTAGTTAATAATAATGAGTTTTTTGTACCTTTTACAGAATCAATTGATACCAAAAAAGAGATTTCCAAAATTGAAATTGAAATTAAAAAAAAGAAAGGCTTTCTTGAAAGTGTTATGAAAAAACTTAATAATTCAAGATTTTCCGAAAATGCTCCTAAAAAAGTTGTGGATTTGGAAATCAAGAAAAAAAATGATGCTGAAAAACAAATTAAAATTTTAGAGGAAAGAATTGCCAATTTATCCTCCTGAGAATTATTATTATAATAATGAAAAATGTTTTGTTTCTTTCATCATGGTACCCAAGTAGAGTTCATACTACATTGGGGAATTTTGTGAGATATCATGCTTTGGCTACTTCAAAATACAATACAATTAATGTTCTGTATATAGTTGCAGACGATAACGTAAAAGATTATGAAATTAATTATTTCCAAGATGAAGAACTAAAAACAACTATTGTTTATTTTAAAAGAGGTTTTTTTAAGTATCTAAATTATATTATTGCCTTTAGCAAAGGATTCCAATTTCTCATAAAGAAAAAAAAATTAAAATTTGACATTGTTCATATGAACATAATGCATCCAGGTATTTGGCAGGCACTTTATTTAAAATGGATATATAAAATACCTTACATTGTTTCAGAAAATTGGCATGGTTTTCAGGATTTAGCAAAGTATAATTTAAGTTTTTTAGAAATGAGGCTAATTAAGCTTGGCTTTAGGTTTTCCTCGGCAATTTCTCCTGTTTCTCAACAATTAAAAAATTGTATGATTAATGCCAATTATAAGGCAAAATATAAAATTATTCCAAATGTGGTAGATACTGATAAATTTCATTTAGGAGAAAAAGATGCCGATAATAAAAATTTTACTTTTTTACATGTTTCTACACTTGATGATTCTATTAAAAATGTTTCAGGAATTATTGATGCTTTTGAAAAAATAAAGCACCAAAATATAGAATTAAAAATCGTAGGTGATGGTCCTACAGATTGGATTGTAAAAAAAATAAGTTCCTTAAAAACTGAGAATACTGTATTGGTTGAATCTGAAAAAACACATGATCAAATTGCTAAAGCAATGCAAAAAGCAGATGTATTTGTGTTATTTAGTAATATTGAGAACCTTCCTCTTGTTTTAATAGAATCTATTTCTTCAGGAACTCCATTCATTGCAACAAAAGTGGGAGGTGTTCCAGAGCTATTCAACAATGAAATGGGAAGATTGGTGGATGCTGGAAATATTGATCAACTACTAAATGAAATGAATTTCATGATTGAAAATCCTAATTTCTTTAATTCTTCCAGCATAAGGTTTTATGCAATTAAGAATTATTCAAATGAAGAAGTTGGTAAAAAGTTCAATGATTTATATATTGAGATTTGCAAATAAATAATCAAATTAAAAAATATGTCAGACGATAAAAAGATAATTTTTTCTATGGTTGGTGTGAGCAAGCAAACACCAGAAGGAAAACAAATTTTAAAGAATATTCATTTGTCATTTTTTTATGGGGCCAAAATTGGAATTTTAGGACTAAATGGGGCTGGTAAATCTACCGTAATGAAAATTATTGCAGGAATAGATAAGAATTACCAAGGAGATGTAGTTTTTTCTGAAGGATATACTGTAGGATATTTAGCCCAAGAACCAGAGATGGATGAAAATATGACCGTTAAAGAAATTGTCCAACAAGGTGCAAAAGAGACTGTAGATTTATTGAAGCAATACGACGATATAAATAATCAGTTTATGGACGAGGACATCATAAACAACCCTGAAAAAATGGATGCATTAATTAGGTTGCAGGGAAAAGTACAGGAGCAAATTGACCAATTAGATGCATGGGATTTAGATTCAAAGCTAGAGCTAGCAATGGATGCTTTAAGAACACCCGAAGGATCAACTTCTATTAAAAATCTTTCTGGAGGAGAAAGAAGAAGAGTTGCATTGTGCAGATTATTACTTCAACAACCAGATATTCTTCTTTTAGATGAACCAACCAACCATTTGGATGCTGAGTCTGTTCATTGGTTAGAATTACATCTTCAAAATTACAAAGGAACCGTTATTGCAGTTACTCACGACAGATATTTTTTAGATAACGTAGCTGGTTGGATTTTAGAATTGGATAGAGGAGAGGGTATTCCATTTAAAGGAAATTACAGTTCCTGGCTAGAACAGAAATCCAAAAGATTAGCACAAGAAGAAAAAACAGAAAGTAAAAGAAAAAAAGCATTAGAGAGAGAGCTCCAGTGGGTTAGACAAGGCCAAAAAGGAAGACAATCTAAAGGAAAAGCAAGACTTAATAATTATGAAAATTTATTAAATCAATCTATTAAAGAAAAAGAGGACAAAATAGAAATTCCTATTCCAAATGGACCAAGATTAGGAAAGGAAGTAATTGAAGCAATCAATGTTTCCAAAGGATACGATAATAAATTATTGTATGAAAATCTAAATTTCAAATTGCCACCTGCTGGAATTGTCGGGATTATAGGCCCAAATGGTGCTGGAAAAACAACACTATTCAAGATGATTATGAACGAAGAGAGTTCTGATTCTGGTGACTTTAAAATTGGTGAAACAGTTAAAATTGGTTATGTCGATCAAAGACATAAAACAATTGACAAAAATAAATCAGTCTATGATGTAATTAGTGAAGGAAATGACAATTTCGAGATTGGTGGACAAACTATTAATTCAAGAGCTTATGTTTCCAAGTTTAATTTTTCAGGATCTGATCAACAGAAAAAAGTAGGTATTCTCTCTGGAGGAGAAAGAAATAGATTGCATCTTGCTATGACCTTAAAAACAGAAGCTAACGTACTTTTACTAGATGAACCTACCAATGATATAGATGTAAACACTTTAAGAGCTTTAGAAGAAGGAATTGAAAGTTTTGCAGGCTGTGCAGTAGTTATTTCTCACGATAGGTGGTTTTTGGATAGAATTTGCACGCATATTCTTGCATTTGAAGGAGACTCAAGTATCTATTATTTTGAAGGAGGTTATTCAGAATACGAAGAAAATAGAAAGAAAAGATTGGGTAATGATATAGTACCCACACGAATTAAATATAAAAAGTTAACTAGATAAATAAATTATGAAAAAAGCTATTATTGATACAGAAAAAGGAAAAATGACTGTTGAGTTTTATGAAAAAGATGCTCCAAATACAGTAAAGAATTTTATTGATTTAATTGAAAAAGAATTTTACAATGGAATTACTTTTCATAGAGTTATTCCAGATTTCGTTATTCAAGGCGGATGTCCTGAGGGAAGTGGTGTTGGGGGCCCGGGTTATACCATAGATTGTGAATTAGATGGTGACAACCAATTCCATGACAAAGGAGTATTGTCCATGGCTCATGCTGGAAGAAATACTGGAGGTTCTCAATTTTTTATTTGCCATAGTAGAAATAACACTGCGCATCTTGATAGAAACCATACCTGTTTTGGTAAAGTAGTTGAAGGTTTAGAAGTAATTGATTTAATTAGTGAAGGGGACAAGATCAATAGTATTACTCTTTATTAATAATAAAATTGTTTTTAAAAGAAACTTTTATAATTCATAGTGATAATGACAAAGATTTACCAATTATTGGTGATATAAACTACAAAAATGATTCTAAGAATTTAGTTTTATTCTGTCATGGATTCAAAGGGTTTAAAGATTGGGGGTGTTGGAATTTAGTAGCCAATTTGTTTGTTGAAAAAGGTTTTAAGTTTTTAAAATTTAATTTCTCTCACAATGGAGGCACTTTAGATAATCCTCTAAATTTTCCTGATTTACAATCATTTAGCTTGAATAATTACTCTGTAGAGTTAAATGATTTACAGAGAGTATTAGATTATATTGTTCTTAATAATTATAATAGTAAATACGAACAAATTTATATTATTGGACACAGTCGAGGAGGAGGAATAGCATGTTTATCTACTATAAATAATCCCATAATTTATAAATTAGTTTCATGGGCTGGAGTTGCCGATTTTAAAGAAAGGTTTCCCAAAAATAAAGAATTAGAGAAATGGAAGAAAACTAAAATAAGGTATATATCAAACTCAAGAACTAACCAGAAGATGCCTATTTCAATTCAGTTTTACAATGATTTTATAGAAAATGAATCAAAACTTTCCATTAAAAAAGCTCTATTAAATTTTAATGGTAAGTTTTTAGCTTGTTATAGTTCATTAGATCAAGTTGTTCCCAATCAATATGCTTTAGATATGGTAAAGTGGGCATCTAATTCTAGTATTTTTAAAATTAGAAGTAATCATACTTTTGGTTCTAAGCATCCATGGACCAAAACACATCTTCCAGATTCATTGAGGCAAGTATGTATAAAAACAATAGATTTTTTAAAATCAGATTAAGAAATTAAGAGATATATCAAACCTGCCAAAGCTCCACCTGTAAAAGGAGCTATTACCGGAATCCAACTGTATCTCCAATCTGGATTTTTATTTTTTCGTGGTAACAAAGAATAAATAATACGCGGTCCAAAATCTCTAGCTGGATTTATTGCATATCCTGTTGTTCCTCCTAAAGTCATACCAATCACTATTACTAAAAGTCCAACAGGAAGAGTTTCAAGAGATCCTATTCCAAAGTTTTTAATTGGAGAATTGTCTAATTCTATATTTGGGTTGGCAATAAACAAAATACCAAAAACCAAAATAAATGTTCCTAGTAACTCTGAAAAAAAATTGTTTTTAAAATTTCTGATAGCCGGTGCTGTACAAAATGTTCCTCTGATAGTATTTTCATCAACAGTAATTCTATAATGGTCAATATAAATTATATAACACAACCAACTTCCGATCATAGCTCCCAAAACTTGGCTTAAAATATAACTAGGAACATGAATCCATGAAAATTTTCCAGCAAATGCCAATCCAAGCGTAACTGCCGGATTTAAGTGTGCACCACTAGATTTCGAAGTAATATAGGCAGCAACAAAAACAGCCAATCCCCAAGCAAAAGCAATTAATAACAACTTAGTTTGACCATTTCCGTAGGTCTTTTTTAAATTGACATTGGCAACTACACCATTTCCAAGAAGTAAAAGTATTGCAGTACCAACAAGTTCAGATAAATAGGGATGTATCTCCATTTTTAATCAAAATTAATATAAAACATTTATTCTTTCCTTCCAATTGCATAAGATATTTTCTTTATTGAAAATTTCTGGTAAGAATTCTCTATCCTGTTTCCATATATTTTTTAAATCTTCTATAGATTTCCAGTATCCAGACCCCAAACCAGCTAAAAATCCTACACCTAGAGCTGTAGTTTCCGTAATTACAGGTCTAATTACTTTTGTTTCAATTAAATTGCATTGGATTTGCATTAATAAATTATTATTGCTTGCTCCTCCATCAACTTTAAGGTTGTTAAACTGAGTATTTGCGTCCTTTTGCATATTTTGTATTATTTCATAGGTTCTTATTGCAATGCCTTCTAATGCTGCCCTAGCAATGTGTCCTTTCTCAGTTCCTCTTGTTATTCCTAATATAGATCCAGTAGCCTTGGGATTCCAGTAAGGAGCACCGAGACCAGATAAAGCAGGAATAAAAGTAACCCCTCCGTTGTTTTTTACTGTAGATGCTAAAGACTCAATTTCATAAGCATTGGAAATTATTTCAAGTTGATCCCTTAGCCATTGAACAAGAGATCCCGCTGTGAAAATACTTCCTTCAATAGCATAAAAAGTTTTATTATTTAATTGATATGCAATTGTGGATATGAGCCTATTTTTTGAATTTACAATTTTCTCTCCAGTATTCATCATGCAAAAACACCCTGTTCCATATGTGTTTTTAATATCACCTTCTTCTATGCACATTTGTCCAAATAAAGAAGCTTGTTGATCACCAGCTATCCCTGTAACAGGAATTTCTGCCCCAAGAATATTTTTTTCAGTATATCCAACATGTTCAGAACAAGAAACAACTTTTGGTAAAATATTATTTGGAATCCCAATTATATCAATTAATTCTTGATCCCATCTTAATTCTTTAATATTAAAAATAAGTGTTCTACTTGCGTTGGTAACATCTGTAACATGTCTTTTCCCATTAGTTAATTTCCATATTAACCAAGAATCAATTGTTCCAAAAGCTAGTTGGTTATTCTCAGCAAGTTTATATAATAATGGATTGTTGTCAAAAATCCATTTGATTTTAGTTCCTGAAAAATAGGGATCTAGCAATAGACCAGTTTTACTTTGAAATAAAGATTCTAGATTTTGTTTTTTTAAATCATTACAAATTCCTACTGTTCTTCTATCTTGCCATACAATGGCATTGTAGACTGGCTTTCCGGTATTTTTATTCCAAATTACAGTTGTCTCTCTTTGGTTAGTGATTCCAATAGAATGTATCATTTCTGGACTTATTTTAGTTTTTTTTAAAACTTCTTTAATTGCTTTTAGTTGCGTTTCCCAGATGTCAATGGGATTATGCTCTACCCAACCTTCCTTTGGAAATATTTGAGGAAATTCAAATTGAGAAATACCTTGAATATTTCCTTTTTTATCAATTATCAAAGCTCTTGAACTACTTGTACCTGCATCTATAGAGAGTATGTATTTTTCCATTTTATAATTATTTAGAATATGGTTTATTGATAAAAGTTGTGTATTTAATTACAAATGAATTTAGTATAAATTATAAAGATTTTAGGATTTGATGTTAATTTATTACTAAATAGATTATATCTTTAGCTTTTAATGAAATCTACTGAGATTCTAAATAGCCTGCAAGTATCTCTAACCATCAACAGGCTTTGTTCTCAACTCATTGAGAACCATCACGATTTTTCTGAGTCTGTTTTAATTGGATTACAACCAAATGGTATTTTTTTTTCCAATAGATTAAAAAACTGTTTAGAAGACTCTATTTGTAAAAAAGTTTTAACAGGCTCTTTAGATATTACCTTTTTTAGAGACGACTTTGGAAGGAAAGAAAAACCATTAATTCCTAGTGTTACAAATATTGATTTTTCCATTGAAAATAAAAAAGTAATATTAATAGACGATGTTTTTTTTACTGGAAGAACTGTAAGATCAGCTTTAGATGCAGTTATGACTTTCGGAAGACCCCAATCGGTAGAGTTTTTAACTTTAATTGAAAGAAGATTTGTTCAAAATCTTCCTATTAGAGCAGATTATATAGGAAAATCTATTGACACTATTAAAGAAGAAAAGGTAACTGTCCTTTGGGAGGAAGAACATGGGAAAGACCAAATATTATTGTATTCACCAATTTAAAATGAAAGAATTAAGTATATCACATTTACTGGGAATTAAAGACTTAACCAAGCCTGACATTGATCTTATATTTAAAACTGCAGATAGTTTTAAAGAAGTAATAAATAGACCAATTAAAAAGGTACCAACACTAAGAGATATAACTATTGCAAATCTGTTTTTTGAAAATAGCACAAGAACAAAGCTGTCTTTTGAATTAGCTGAAAAACGACTTTCTGCAGATATTGTAAATTTTACTGCCGGTAATTCCAGTTTAAAAAAAGGGGAAACATTAGTAGATACAGCAAATAATATTTTGTCAATGAAAGTTGATATACTGGTAATGAGGCATCCTCATTCTGGTGCTGCAAAATTTTTAGCAGAAAAAACAAATACTGTTATTGTCAATGCTGGTGACGGTACTCATGAACATCCAACCCAGGCTTTACTAGATTGTTATTCTATCAAAGAAAAACTTGGTGAGGTAGAAGGCAAGAAAGTAGTTTTAATCGGAGATATTAAACATTCTAGAGTTGCTTTATCCAATATTTTTGCCTTGAAAAAATTAGGAGCTCAAGTAATGGTTTGTGGTCCAACAACTTTAATACCTAAGCATATAAAGGATTTAGGTGTTGAAGTGTCTCATGATATGCAGAAAGCCTTAAATTGGTGTGATGTTGCAAACGTTTTAAGAATTCAACTTGAAAGACAAGACATACAGTATTTTCCATCAATAAGAGAGTATGCTCAGCAGTTTCAACTAAATAAAGAGATCTTGCAAAATATTAAAAAGCCAATAACTATTCTTCACCCTGGCCCTATAAATAGAGGTGTCGAAATAACATCTGAAATAGCAGATTCTGACAACTCTATAATATTAAATCAAGTAGAAAATGGAGTCGCCGTAAGAATGGCTGTTATTTATCTTTTGGCTGGTTCAATAAATCGTAGCTAAAGTTGCAGAATTATGTTATTTTTGTTAAAAATCTTTAAAATTGAACTTTAAAATAGAAGAAAAAAGAAATTTAACTATTGTAAGATGTGTTTCTGAAAAGTTAGATTCTTTTTCAGCATCTGAGCTTAAGACTTTATTTCTTTATCACAGCAATAATGGTTGTAATAATTTTATAATAGACTTATCTCAAGCTAAATATTGTGATTCTAGTGGTCTAAGTGCTTTGTTAGTTGGAAACAGAATTGTAAAAGAAAAAGAAGGTTCTTTAAATATTTTTGGTTTAAATCCTATGGTTGAAAAAATTATTTCCATATCCCAGCTTGATACTGTCTTCAATATAACAGATAACGAAGAAACTGCTTTAAAAAACTTATTATGAAAAAAATACTATTAATTACTTTTTCTCTTTTCTCTTTTACATTTTCTTACTCGCAGTGTGTTCCAGACCCTACTTATGCTGATTCTACTTTTGGCGTTTGGCCAACACCACAAACTAATTTTCCTTCAGGAGATATAGGTGTATTTTATGACGAAGTTGTTTATTTTAAGGTCCCTAGAGATGCAGGAAATGTAGATTCTAGTTTTACTGGGCAGCTTATTGACTCAATTATTCTTTCATCTGTAACAAATTTGCCACCTGGTTTAACTTATCAATGTGACATTCCTTCTTGCACTTGGAATTATGATTCTGTAGGTTGTGCTAGTATAAGTGGAACTCCAACTACCAATGGTTATTATCAGATATCCTTAGACGCAACAGTTTGGACTGAGATCTTTCTTACCCCATTTCCTGTTCCATATAGTTTTAATGGTTATTCCATCAATATAGGTCCTACATCAGATAATATATTAGGCTCTAGTTTTTCTAATCTAACCTTAGAGAATCCTGTACCCAATCCTTCAAACAATTCTACAAATATTGGTTTCAGATCTATAAAATCAGAGAATATTTCTTTTGAAATAACCAATTTGTTGGGTGAGGTATTACTACAAGAAAATTTAGTTTCAAATATTGGATTAAATAATATTTCTGTAAATACTTCAATCTTTCCTAATGGAATTTATCTTTATTCTATTAGTAATGCTCAAGTTAGATCTACTAAAAGATTAATCGTTCATCACTAGAAGTTTCTAACCTAGTTAAATGAAGTTTGAACTAACTATTCTCGGGTGTGGAGGTGCAATTCCAACCTTAGAGAGAAATCCAACTTCTCAGTATTTAAATATACAGGACCGACATTTTCTTATCGACTGTGGGGAGGGTTTTCAAATCCAATTAAGAAAATATAAATGTAAATTTTCTAAAATTGACCATATTTTTATAAGTCACCTTCATGGAGATCATTTTTTAGGATTATTTGGTTATTTATCTTCTTTGAGTCTACTTGGAAGAACTACACCAATTAATTTATATGCACCTCAAGATCTGTTGAATTTAATTGATGCCCACAATGAAATTTCAGGAAAAAAATACAATTTTGATTTGAATTTTAATGCGCTTAATTTTAAAAAATCCACTAAGATATACGAAGATAAAATATTAGAAATTTTTTCTTTTCCAGTTAATCACTCTGTACCATCCTGTGGTTTTTTATTCAAAGAAAAAAAGTCTCAAAGAAATATAATTAAAGCAAAAATTAAAGATTTAGGTCTGGGAATTGGTGATATCAAAAAATTAAAAAATAGAGAAAACTGTCTAGTAGATGGTAAGTCTATTGAATATAAAGATGTTACCGTATCAGCAAATAAGGCTAGATCTTACGCTTATTGTGCAGATACTAAATACGATGAGAAAATAATTCCATTTATAAAAGATGTTGATGTTTTATATCATGAATCTACATTTTTAGAAGAATTAAAAAATAAAGCATCTAAAACCAAACATTCTACGCCCAATCAAGCTGCTAAAATTGCTTTAAATGCCAATTCTAAAATGTTAATCTTAGGACATTTTTCTGCAAGGTATGATAATATTGAAAAATTCGTTCAAGAAGCCTCTAGTATATTTAAAAATACAGTTGCAGCCTATGATGGATATAAATATCAAATCCAAAATTTAAGTAATTGAACAATTTACATTTTAAGCAAACTGCTGATGGCTCTTTTACTCTTTATAATTCATTATTAGATGAACATTACCATTCTATTCATGGGGCTTTAAATGAGTCTATCCATGTTTTTATAAATAGAGGCTTTCTAGACTTTGTTGATTTGTATAACCCTGTTAAAAACCTAAATATTTTAGAAATAGGTTTTGGGACTGGTCTAAATTGTATTTTAACATTTATAGAAACCCTAAAATTAAACATCTCTTTAAATTATACTTCTTTAGAACCATTTCCTTTAGAAATGAAAATAATTGACAATCTTAATTTTAATCTAGATCCTAAACAATTAGATGTTTTTAAATTGATTCATCAATCTTTTTGGGGAAAGGCTGTTAAAATTAATAAGCAATTTTCTCTTGAGAAATATAAATTAGAATTGAAAGATTTTAATACTAATAAATTTTACGATATAATATACTTTGATGCATTTGCTCCTAAAAAACAACCAGAACTTTGGGAAGTTGATGTTTTTAGTAAATTATTTAATTTAACATCTAATAATGGAGTACTGGTAACTTATTGTGCCAAGGGTCAGGTAAGAAGAGATTTAGAAAAAGTAGGGTATTTTGTAGAAAGACTAGATGGACCACCTGGTAAAAGAGAAATGCTTAGAGCAACCAAAGTTTAAAATTTTATGCTAATTAGTTATACAACAATTATCATCATTATCACTTGTATAGTTTCATTTATTTCGTTCAATAACGATTCTTTAAAAAATGATTTATTGTTTTCACCTTACCATTACACCAATAATAAGAAATGGTGGATTCTATTGACTCATGGATTTATTCATGCAGATTTTTTACATCTTTTTTTCAATATGTATGTACTATATATTTTTGGTCCTTCTTTGGAATCATATTTTCTTTCTTCTTCAAAAGTTGGTTGGATTTATTATATCTCTTTTTATATTCTGGGAATTGTTTTTGCAACTCTTCCATCCATTTTTAAGCATAAAAACAATCCAAATTACAGTAGTTTGGGTGCTTCAGGAGCAGTTTCAGCTATCGTATTTGCTTACATAGTAATTTACCCGCTCAGAGAGCTTGGTTTGATATTAATTCCAGGTTTATTCCTCCCAGGCTTTATATTTGGAATTTTGTATCTTTTTGCAGAACATTACTTAAGTAAAAAACAATATTCCAATATTGCGCATGATGCACATATCAGTGGCTCTATATTTGGAATTATTTTTATTAATGCTTACGATTATAATAATTTATTTCTCTTTTTTCAAAAGATAATTTATTATTTTCAAAACTTTTAGAAAAATGCTTAACCCAATTAATTTAAATGGACAAATAAGAGATGGGGATTCGATTAGTTTTAATCAATTTAAAAGAGGTTTTAACTTTGGCGATGGATTATTTGAAACGATAAGGGTGATTAACGGTGAAAGTATTTTTTTAGATGCCCACTTCAAAAGAATTTCTACTGGACTAGAGGTTTTAAAAATTAAACAAAATTACTCCTTTAATATAAACTCTTTAGAGAGATATATAAACGAACTTTTACTTTACAAAAACATTAAGAGTGGAGGAAAGGTTAAGGTTTATGTTTTTAGAGGAGGGTTGGGAACATATAAACCAGAAACTAATCAAATGAGTTTTATTATTGAAGCCACAGATTTAGAACACAACTGTTACCAACTTAACAAAAAAGGATATTTAGTAGATATCTATAATGAATATTCAAAGACTGTTAACCAACTTTCTTTTTTTAAAACATCCAATTCATTGCTTTATGTTCTTGCAGCTGTAACGGCATCAGAAAATAACTTAGATGATTTGTTTATATTAAATGAAAAAAATGAAATTATTGAATCTTCAAATTCTAATATATTTTTTTTAAAAAATCAAGTATTACTAACTCCACCATTTAATAGTGGTTGTATTCAAGGAGTAATGAGAACAGAAGTGATTAGAGCTGCCACAGATTTGGGGATTAATGTAATAGAATCAAATATCTATAGGGAGGATATAGAAAAGTCAAGAGAAATATTTTTATCCAATGTTATTAGTGGAATAAGTTGGGTTGGTGGATACAAGAAAAAAAGATTTTACAACTCAATTTCTAAGAAAATAATTGAAAAATTAAATCAAAATTTATCTAGTTATCTGTAGGGTTAATAGGAAAATTGGCAATAGCTTTTAATTTTCCTCCTCTGTTAGATAATACTTCTTTCCAAAGATCATCATTTTTACAAAATATATTTTCTTTCTTTAAGTCAATTGCAATCCATGAGTTGGAATCAAATTCTGTTTTTAGTTGGTTTTTAGTCCAACCTGCATAACCAAGAAAGAATTTAATCTTGTTTATATCTAAAATACCCATATTCATAAACTCTATAATCTGATTAAAGTCACCTGAGGTCCAAATATTATCACTTATTTTAACAGAACTATCAATAATATCTCCTAATTGATGTAGAAAAAATAGATTACTAGAATGAACAGGTCCTCCATAATAGACATTTATATTTGGTATTTCTATGTCAGGAATTATTTCGTCTAATTTAATATTTAGTTTATTATTTAGAATAAATCCGTAGGATCCTGTTTTATCATGTTCACACATGTAAATAACAGATCTTGAAAAGTGGTCATCGTTCATAAAGGGTACAGCCAATAAAAGCCTACCTTTTTGAGGTTTTAAATTATTGAGTTTACTAATGTTGGCAAATGAAATATCCACTGCAATAAATTTAATTAAAAACTATAAAATATAAAAATCTAGTTAGTGAATTGCTGATCGCCATGGAAGGTTTTTTGAAACTTCAGCTTCTTTAATTAAAATTTCCTCTGTTCGTTGATCTACCATATCGTGGTCAAAATAACATTTAGCCATTTTTATAAAAGAATCTATATGCAGTAACTCTTGAATATGTAGATTAGTGTAAAACTTTGAAATTTTAGGATCTTGTACAACTTCACCAATAAGTTTAAATCTTTCAGAACCTCTCAACTCAGCTACAGAAGCAATTATCAGTCTATCCATGAAAAGTTCATCAGATCCTGAACGAATAATTGGCATAATTCCTTTCATATACGGATCTTTTTGAAAGACTCCATTTAGTTCATTCCCTCTGTATCTTATTAGTTCGTAAACCTGTTTAAAGTGTAACAATTCTTCAACAGATATTTGAATTAATTCATCTATAATTTCAGTTCTGTTTGGATATTTTGCAATTAGAGACAAACACATATTTGCAACTTTTCTTTCCGCATCTGCATGATCTTGAAGAAACGAATCTATATCCGTTACTGCTTGTTGTGCCCATTCTATGGGAGTTTCGTATTTTAATTTTAATTCCATTTTAAATTCTTTTCCAAAAATAAGGGGTAAATAATAGACAAACTGTAAATAATTCCAATCTCCCCATTAACATTAATAAGCATAAGATCCATTTTCCAATATTAGGAATATCATTGAATGAAAAGGAGGGACCTATTTTACCAATTCCCGGACCAACATTTCCAACGGCAGAAGCAACAGCACTTATTGAGGTAATAATATCTATTCCTAAGACAGCAAGAAAAATAGAGCCTACTACAAAAACAAATAGGTATAAAAAGATAAATGCAAGAAGGTTATAAGTTATTTGGTTAGAAATAGAAGAACCATTTAGAATTACTGGAATCACTGCTTTTGGATGTAATCTTCTTTTAAATTCAAGTAATCCATTTTTTATTAGTAAAATGATTCTTACAATTTTTATTCCTCCACTTGTACTCCCTGCAGAAGCTCCTGAGAATAGAAACAAAAAGAAAATAAATGACATAAAAGAACCCCATATGGTATAATCGGCAGTAGAGTAACCAGTGGTAGTAATTATAGAAACTACTTGAAAGCATATCTCTCTAAAGGATTTTAATAAGTTAATCTCATGGGAATAAGAATGGTATAAAGTGAGGGTAATGACAACAAGACAAATGGAAGTTATATACCATTTAAATTCATCATTTTTAAGAATTTTATTAAATCTCATTTTTAGTCCAAAATAGATTAAAGTAAAGTTAGTGCCTGCTAAAAGCATAAATATTACAATAACAGCTTCTACCCATGGATTTTGAAAAGCTGCAATAGAAGCTTGTTTGGTAGAAAAACCACCAGTTGAAGTGGTAGTTAATGAGTGATTTACAGCATCAAAAAAATCTAATCCAATGACCATTAAAATAATAGTTTCTAACATGGTTAACCCAAAATAAATAATCCAAAGTCTTTTGGCAGTTTCTTTGATTCTAGGGTGGATTTTGTCTTTACTAGGACCAGGTGCTTCAGCAATAAATAATTCCATTCCACCTATCCCTAAAAGTGGTAAAATAGCAATGGTTAAAACAATAATACCCATTCCACCAATCCACTGGGTCATGCTTCTCCAAAAAAGAATGCTTTTTGGTAGAGATTCTATATCGTCTAATATGGTGGAACCAGTGGTGGTAAAACCAGACATTGTCTCAAAAAAAGCGTTGGTCAAACCCGGAATACTTCCTGATATTAAATAGGGAAGACTACCAAAAAGAGTCATGAATAGCCACCCTCCAACTACTATTAAATATCCGTCTCTCTTTTTGATTTCAGAATTTTTATGTTCTTTAGAGACCCACATCATGAGAAAACCTGAAAAAATAGTAATTGCTCCACACAATAAAAAATCCCAATGCAACTCCTTATTATAGTCATAAATTATTGAAAATGGGACACAACTTAGCATTAGAAAACCATTGAGCAAGGTTAGAGTGCCTATAACATAAATTATTACAGATTTATTGAATAATCCTATGTTTTTATTGGAAAAATTTTTCAATTTCTTGGATAGATTCTGTTAGTGAAAATACTATGGTTTTGTCGTTTTCTTTCAAGTGAAAATCACCGAAAGGAATTATTGGGTTCCCATTTCTAATAACACCAGCTATTTTTGAAGAATTTGGAAAATTCAATTTATTAATTGGGCTTTTGGTGATTTTAGAACTGTCTTTTACTAAAAATTCAATAATTTCAGCATCTGTCCCATGAAGGTTAGCTACCATAGAAACATTTCCTTTTCTTACATATTTAAATATGTTATCTGCTGCTATAATTTTTTTGTTTATAAGAGTATTTATACCTATAGATTGAGAAAGATTGATGTAGTCAAAGTTTTCAATTCTAGCAATTGTCTTTTTAATTCCATGACTTTTACCAACCAAGGAAGTCATTATATTCATTTCTGAATCAGCAGTTACTGAAATAAGCGCATCGATTTCTGTCAGTCCTTCTTCTTCAAGCATTTTAACATCGTGTCCGTCAATATTGATAACCAAAGTTTTTTTAAGAATATTGGCCATTTGTTCACATGTGGATTTTTCTTTTTCTACAAGAGTAACTCTAAAATCATTTTCTAAAAGTTCTGCGGTGTTAATACCAATTCTACTTCCACCTATAATCATTACATCCTTAATAATAAAATTGTTTCTGCCACAAAGTTTAATAATATTAGGAATAGAATCTTTTAAAGATATAAAGTAGACAATATCATTTTCTTTTAATACTGTCTCACCATTTACAATTAGAGTAAGATCATCTCTGTGAAGTGCTAATGGTTTAAAACTTAAATTTGGATTTAAATCTGCACTTTCTCTTACTGTTTTATTAATCAGATTAGATTTTTTTGATAATGATATTCCAAAAACAGTAAGTTTTCCATTATCAAATTCTATGTCATCAGTAAAAGCAGATTGGTTAACCAATCTTTGAATTTCAAGACTAGCTAAATGTGTAGGAGAAATTAGAGTATCTATACCGAGCTCATTGTAAAAATGCTCTTTGTTCTCTTTAATTATGTTGACATCGTTTATTCTTGCAATAGTACGTTTAGCTCCTAGTTTTTTTCCTAAAATACAAATTAGCATATTGGTCTCTTCAATAGAAGTAACAGCAATTAACAAATCGCAAGAACTTATTAGCTTTTGTTCCATTATCTCTACTGACTTTGCATCACCAGCAATTGTGAAAACATCTATTTGAGATGAAATAGTATTTAATCTTTCTTCGTTCTGATCTATTAGATAAATATCGTGAGATTCTGAAGACAACAATTTAGCAAGATATGATCCTAGGTCACCTGCTCCAGCAATAATAATCTTCATAGGATAGTATTTATTAGCAAATATATAAGTCTTTAATTACTCTAATATAGATTTATAAAAAAACATTATTCAATTCTAGAAATATAATATCTAAGTTATTTGTTTTTTTACTTTTGTGGTAAATTATAAAGTAATGTCAGATATAAAATTTGGTACTGATGGTTGGAGAGCAATAATTGCAAAAGATTTCACTGTCGAAAATGTTTCAAGAGTTGCATATGCCACTGCTAAATGGACGTTAAAATACTTTAAGAAACCATCAATTGTTATTGGACATGATTGCAGATTTGGTGGAAAGTTATTTGTAGAAACAGCTGTTAAAGTATTTGTTTCTATGGGGATAAAGGTGCATATGGCAAAAACATTTATTTCTACTCCAATGATTTCTTTAGGTGTCAAAGAATTAAAAGCTTCTTTAGGAGTAGTAATTACTGCTAGCCATAATCCACCTGATTACAATGGTTACAAGCTTAAAGGAAATTTTGGAGGTCCTCTTTCGTCTAATGAAATTAGGGAGGTAGAAAGTTTTATACCATCTGAAGAAAAAATTTATCTCAAGCATATAGAAATAGAAAAGCAAATAGACAAAAATAATATTGAAATTGTTGACTTAGAACAAATCTATCTAGATAGAGTAGAGTCTTCCTTTGATTTAAATGCCATTAAAAAATCTGGATTGAATTTTGCTTACGATGCTATGTATGGAGCTGGTCAAAATTTAATGAAAAAGTTATTTCCGAATATGACTTTTTTACATTGTGACGAAAATCCCTCTTTTATGGGACAGGCTCCAGAACCTATTGCTAAAAACTTAACTGAATTTTCTATCTTGATAAAAGAAAAAGGAAATATTGCTGCTGGTCTTGCTACAGACGGGGATGCAGATAGAATAGGGCTCTACAATTCGAAAGGAGAGTTTGTAGATTCACATCATATTATTTTATTGCTCCTATTATATTTAAATAAATCTAAAAATTTAAAGGGTAAGGTAGTGGTAGCTGCTTCTACAACTCCAAGAGTAGTTAGGATGGCAGAGATATTAGGATTACCGCATGATACAGTAAAAGTTGGCTTTAAGTATATAGCTCAGCAGATTATTAAAGAAGATGTTTTAATTGGTGGTGAGGAATCTGGAGGGATTGCTATAAAGGGACATATCCCTGAAAGAGATGGCATATGGATGGGGCTTGTTTTATTCGAATACATGGCTAAGTCTGGTAAATCTTTAGAAGAACTTATTGATCAAGTATATAGCTTAGTAGGTGAGTTTAAATATTGGAGAGATGATCTTCATATTGACGAGAAATTGAAAAATGCGATTGTAAAAAAATGTAATGAAGATCAGTTCCAATCTTTTGGTAAGTATACTGTCCAAAGTATAGATAAAACTGATGGTTTTAAATTTATTTTAAGCGATGATGAGTGGTTAATGATAAGACCTTCGGGAACAGAACCTGTCCTAAGATGTTATGCGGAGTCTAAAGACCTTAAAGGCGCAAAAGACATACTTTTAGCTTGCAAGGAAGAAATAGGCGTTAAATAGGCTTAAAGCCCTGATACTTTAGTGTTAGAAGGATGTTTAACAGTAAAACTAAATTTCTTCTCAATTATCTCATTTGAATTCAAATGAATGTTCCATTTCAATTTCCCATTTTTCTTATCAAAGATAGCCTCAGAACTTTCTACTAGTTGAATGTCAATAGATTTTTTGGTGGATTTTGGTATTTGATCTATAAGAACTATTGAAACTGGTTGGTCCTTGTTGTTTTTTAAGGAAAGCTTGTAGGTTTTCTCAAATTTTATATTGTCTCCAACTTTTGTTTCTGAACTAAACTTTTTCTCTAAAGTTCTTTCACAAATAATAGAAATATCTCTACTCAAAGATAAGTCACTTGTTTTTTTAGTTGAGTAGGTGTCTAAGTAAGTTTTTCCTACTGATTTGCCTTCAAAATAAACTTGTCCATTCCCAGGTAGTAAATTCTTATTTCCAAGAGATTCAAAGTGACACATTAAGAAAACATCTTTGTCTAGCTTTGGATAGCAATAATAATCGTAATTTGCCTCTAAGCTAATTTTTTGAATTTCTATAAAAACTGGTTCAGTTTGCGATGGGATTGAGTAGGGAATTGTTATGGTGTAAATTATTTGAGTTCCACTGTAATCAACGCTAGTAAATTCAGAGGAGGAAATAGATTCTTGTATTTCATCTTTTCTATCAATTGGATTTGTGGAGTAGCGTTTGTTTACATTCATTTTATCCTTTCTATTGTTGATGCTATAGTTGTTGACATATTGGGTTTGAAAAGATGGAGCTTTGTTGGTTTTATTTAATTTGCTAGTTGAAAGAGAAAGTTGGACATTAGACCAAATCTCATTGGTATTTTGGAATATTTTTGCTTTGTAGGTTAAATCTATTGGAGAGTTAATTCCTTTAGATCTTATTTCATAATTTGGGACCCATCCTGCTTTATTAGAGTTGTAACTTAACTCATAGGAGTAACTTCCTGCTTTAGTACAGGTTAACTGAATCAATATACTAGCTGACTTATTTTTAGTAGATTTAATTGTAGAATTTATTTGTTGTTTTAGTTTTTCTTCAATAAAAGATAGGGAATCTATTTCCTTTTGGGTAAAAGAAATATCTAATTGAATTCTAGAAATACTTTTTTTGAAATACTCAGACAAATCCATTAAATCATCAACTATAAATTCTCTTGTGGTTTTTAAAACAGACTTGTTTTCATTGAATAAATCTTTTTCTTCAATAAAAATTTCTAGATTAACTTCTTTGATTCTTTTTTCCTCTTTGATTTGTCTTAAACTGTCTTTTAAAAAATCTAATTCTTTATTTCCTACAGATTCTTTACTTAGAAAGTCCATTTTTTTAGAAACAGAATTGACTATGATATTGCTGGAGTTCATTACAAACTGAATAGATTCGTCTATTAAGCTAGGGGATAGATTATTTATTATTAACTGATTGGATCCCAGGTTAATATTTGAAGTTCCTATTCTTTCAATATGTGCTCCCACATTATGAATGGTAATATTTTTAATTTCAGATTTTTGTGAAATATAATTGGCTAAATTTTGTGCTTTAAAACTATAGGAAGTTAATGTAAAAAAAGTAGAGCATATTATAGATAGGTTTTTAATCATTATATATTTTTTACAAACATACTTCAAAGTTAATGCCAAAAATTTAATAATCCTTAACTTAGCTTAATGTCTAAGCCATTAATTTTAATTACCAACGACGATGGATACCAATCTAAGGGTATAAAGTCTCTTGTAGACTCTGTAAAAGATTTAGGAAGAATTATATTGGTTGCACCGGATAGACCTCAATCAGGAATGGGGCATGCTATTTCGGTAAATAAGCCTATAAGATGTTTTAAAATAGATTTTTTTAGTTCTGTAGATGCATACTCTTGTACTGGTACACCTGTAGATTGTGTAAAAATGGGTTTATTTCTATTAAAAGGAGAAAAACCAGATTTGATTTTATCGGGAATTAACCATGGTTCTAATGTAAGTACAAATATTTTATATTCTGGTACAATGTCTGCAGCAATAGAGGGTGCCTTGGTTGGAATTCCTAGTGTTGGCTACTCATTAACAGACTATAGTGAAAATGCAGATTTTGATTATTCGAAGAAAATAGTTCGTTTAGTTTCTAAAAAGGTAATAAATAGCGGATTAAGGTTGGGAACTTGTTTAAATGTGAATATTCCCAATATTAAAGAAGATCAAATAAAAGGAATTAAAGCTTGTCGACAAGGTAGAGCATTTTGGAACGATACATTTGACCATAGAAAAGATCCACTAGGAAAAGATTATTACTGGCTAACTGGGTCCTTTGGCTCAAAAGAACCATCCACTGATACAGATGTCAATTATTTGGAGAATAATTATGTAACAATAGTTCCTACGCAGTATGACTTAACCTGTCATGATTCTCTAAAAGAACTTAAAAAATGGAAATTATAATGGCTAATTGGAAAAATAAAATCAATCAATCTAAATATGGAATTATTGCTGGTTTAACCCTCCCTATATTAGGGTTTTTTGTTGCGTTTGTAGCAAAGGGTGGAGATTTGTCTTTTTCTGCTTTTTGGCAAATATTTATTCAAAATCATGATTTATTTCATATGGATGATCTAAAGTTAATTTACCAAGATACAAGGCAAAGTACTGTAATGTTTTGTTTGCTGGCCAATATGTTGGCATTTTATTTTTCTTTCTTTTTAAATAAATTGGATCGGTTTTCTAAAGGTTTGGTTTTTATTACTTTGCTGCTTGCTGCTGTTTCAGTTCTATTCATTAATTAGTTCATGAAGTATTACATTATTGCTGGTGAAGCTTCAGGGGATTTATATGGTTCTAATTTAGTAAGAGAACTTAAGGTTAAAGATTCTAATGCAGTTGTTAGAGCATGGGGTGGAGATTTAATGCAAAACCAAGGTGTAGAGCTTGTCAAGCATTACAAAGACCATAACTACATGGGTTTTTTAGAAATCCTTAAAAATCTAGGAACCATTTTAAATAACATTGCTTTTTGCAAAAAAGACATTAAAGAATTTTCTCCAGATGCACTTATTCTAATAGACTTTCCTGGTTTTAATATGAGAATAGCCAAATACTTTTACCAATATTCTTTTCCTGTGTTATATTATATTGCTCCTCAGGTTTGGGCATGGAAAGAAAATAGAGTAAAAGCCATTAAAAAATATGTTGACAGGTTGTATGTAATTCTTCCTTTTGAGAAAGATTTTTTAAAAAAGCGTGGGGTAGTGTCTAATTATATGGGGCATCCATTGTTAGAACATATTTTAAATTTTAAGAATAATGAGTCGGTTTCTAAGTCAGTATTTATAAAAACACATGGTTTAATTGAGGGGAAGCCTATTATTTCATTACTTCCAGGAAGTAGAAAACAGGAAATAGAAAAAAAACTTCCTATTATGCTTCGGGCTATTTCTGGTTATTCTAATGAATTTAATATTGTGGTAGCTGGAATGAAAAATTTTAAGGATTTATATTCGAAAATTACTTCCAATTCTAACGCTAAGGTTGTATATGAGGACACCTATAACTTATTAAATAACTCTATTAGAGCGTTAGTTACATCGGGAACAGCGACTTTGGAAACTGCATTTTTTAATGTGCCTCAGGTAGTTTGTTATAAAAGTAGCTGGATATCTTATGTCATTGCTAAATCTTTGGTAAAGATAAAGTACATATCGTTGGTAAATTTAATAATGAAAAAGGAAGTAGTTAAAGAATTGATTCAGAATAATTTAAGTGTTTTTAAATTAACAAAAGAATTAAATAAATTTAACGATACTTTGGCTTTAAACAAAATTCGAGAAGACTACCAAGTTTTAATTGCCAAATGTCATGGAGAAAATGTATCTGAAAATATTGCAACAGATATGTTCAAAACTATAGAAAGTTTTCAAAAATAATAAAGCATATTCTTTTAGTTTTGTTTTATATCATTTTTTTGAATGAAGAATCTAATAGTATTTTTTACTCTTATAGCATTACCTTTTGGTGCATATTCAATAGATTTTAAGATTGGAATTTTTAGAAATGTTCAAGTTAAGAAATTTGCTCTTAAAGTTAGTGAATCTACTTACAGTTTAAAATCTTCTAAAAAGATTTTAAAAAATAAAGTTTCTAATAAAAATGATATTGTTCTTCAGAACAGTTATGGTAAATTGTCTCTAACTATTGATGGTAAATTCATAGGAAATTTTGATACTTTAAAACTATCTAATATAGAAAGTGATACTGGTATCTTTGCTGTTAGTAGTCAAATTCCTTCTTTAAAAAGTCGTTCTTATTATGATGATTTATTGATTTTTCCAAATAATAAATCCTTAACGCTTGTTAATTTAGTAGAATTTGAAAGATATATTATTGGTGTTTTAGAATCAGAGGTTGGAAAAGGAAAAAGTAAAGATTTTTATAAGGTACATGCAATAATTAGTAGAACTTATGCCCTAAAAAACCAATATAAGTTTATACATGAAGGATTTTATTTGACGGATTTGGTCAATTGTCAAGTATATAAGGGCAATATGTATAAAGATTCAAATATTATAAATGCAGTTCAGGAAACTGAAAATCTTATTTTGGTGGATGAGAATATGGATTATATTACAGCTTCTTATTTTTCTAATAGCGGAGGTCAGACTAATAATGTAGAAGATGTCTGGAGTAAGGCCTTGCCATATCTAAGAAGCATTCACGATCCATATTCAATGGGTGGAACAAATTACGACTGGGAGAAAACCATTTCAAAATCCAAGTGGTTGCAATATTTAAAGAAGAAATACCAGTACCCAATCAACGATGTAGAGGCGAGAAATGCTGCTTTAAATTTCAAACAGAAAATAAGGCATAAGTTTCTTGTAGATTGGGTATATCAAATTCCATTAACTGAGATTAGAAAGGACTGGAAATTAAAAAGTACTTTTTTTTCCATTTTTGACATTGGTGAGACATTAAGTTTTAAAGGAAAAGGTTTTGGACATGGTGTAGGTTTATCCCAGGAGGGTGCAATGCGTATGATTGAGATTGGTTATGATTTCTTAGAGGTTTTAAGATTCTACTATACGGATGTTCATTTGATTGATTTGAAAATGAGAGAATTTTATATTATCGACTAGTGGATTAAACTAACCATGGTTAACATAATATTAATTATAGGACAAATAAGATAAGTTTATTATATTCGTACACAACACATATATTAAGTAATTACAATTGCTAATTGTTTAATACATAAGTACTTATATAATTAGAACTTTTAAAATTGATATTAAAACTAAGTCAGACATCTCGTCGGACAACTTGCATTACTACATTGCTTTGTCGCGTAATGAAATTTTTCACTTTAGTAATTATAGACAAGCTTTAAAGTTTAAAACTCAATTAGAAACCTTTTATACACAGCATATAATCCTTTTAAATGAATTTATGTGTAAAATTTATGGATTATACAGACATTACTACTTATCGTTGAATTCTGCGCAAATCTCAGCGATTAACGATTTGTTCGATAATTTGAATTTTAACCTAGATTATATAACATCCGATTTAATTACTACTAATTCAAATCATTTCAAATACAATCGTTTTGAGTGTATTTATGATTCTATGTACACAATTTGTTCGTATATGCTTAAAAAAGCTGTTAGATTAAAGGATACTAACCAGAAATTTAGGATTAAAGCAATTCAAAGTCACTTATTTTATATTAAAGATCAATCTTTATCTTTTAATGAAAAGTATTTAAAGTTATACTTTAATGAAAAACCTGTTAAAGTGCTTAAAATGGAGAGAAAAGTATCTTAGAATTTTACTGACTACTACCCTTTTAAATTTATTTAACGCTTAACGTTTGGCTAAGCTGTGTTTTAATGCAGTTTAGGTTTTGTTGTAAAATGTTTTTATCATTAGAAAGGCTTGATTTTTACAAAACCAAATTTGCCATTATCCAATGCCACAATGCCACCTCCATCGGAAGTAAGGTCAACAGCCTCTCCGGCCCAATCAACACTTTTTCCTCCGCCATAGGTCTTTTGCCATTCAATATTTCCACTTGCGTCAAATTTTACTAGGTATATGTGCCAAGTGTTAGAATTATCACCATCATTTCCACAACGTCTTTTATATCTACCATACTCATCTCCTGTCCCTGCTACAATAATGCAACCCCCATCTGATGTGCTTTTAACGCCCCATGATTCATCGTGAATAAACTTCGGTTTGAAACCTCTGGGATTCCCAGCTTTAGTTTCCCAAATTTGATTTCCTGAGGTGTCAATTTTCATGGTATAGGTATCCCAGTTTTCTGTTCCCGATAGAGTATGACCTGTTAGGAATATAGATCTACCATCTCCCATGTCCATGCCGAAGCAATGATCAGCCGAAGTTCCTCCATATTTTTTATTCCATATCACGTTTCCAATACTATCTGTTTTGATGAGACCATAATCATTTGCGTTTTCAGTTAGTCCTGAAATGTAAAATTCATTGTTGATACTCCCTATTCTATATGCTTGTGCCAAATACTGTTTGATGTTTATTCCATTTTGCTTTACTCCATTAGAATTAAGAAAGGTAACATAGCCTTCACCTTCTGTATAGAATGTATTTGTATTGTCTTCAGCATTTACATATCCAACAGCTACTATTCCATTCGTAGCCATTATCAGATTCTCAAAGGCATCGTTTCCTCCATTATCTATGGTTCTGGTGAAGAGCGGAGAACCATCCATTTTATCAAGCTTAATAAGTACACTATTCTTATTTAAAGCCCCACAAATTATATAGCCATCAGATGTTTCGATAGCAGAATTCCCTAAGTTGTTGCCACTACTACCAAACTCCTTCTTCCAGATTAAACCGCCTGTCTGGTTAGTTTTTACAACTAATATTTTGGCTGAATTGGGGACAAAACCAGTTTCTCCAATCTGAAGATACCCTCCATCTGAGCATGTTAAAATATAATGACCATGAGATTCTTCTTCGGAACCTGCAACTTCAGTTTGCCATTCTTTTATTGGAGCATTGGGGTATTCATAGACGTTGCAATCATCATTTACTTTTTTGCAGCCCAAGACAAGAAGTAGAATAATTAGAAATGATATGTAATGAGATTCTTTCAAATGTGATTGTTCTAATATTTTACAACGAGGAGATAAACATATTATGTTTATTCCCCTTATCCCAAATATAGTTAGTTAAACCCATAAACAAAAGAGAAAAAGAAAAACCGAAAAAAAGAAAAAGAGAAAGTTCTTAATTCATTTTATTTAGGAATGGTTGTCAAGTTTTTTTGAAAAAATACTAGCTAAGAGTCTGGAGATTTTTTCAAAAACTTGCATGAACTTTACAATGAATGAGTAAATAAAATAGATTGGCTTTCAATTTTTTGCCTACCACTACTCCACTTCTTTTAATATTAATATATTTAGATTATGATAACTGGAGAATTAAAGTCACAAGTAGATAAGATATGGGAAGCCTTTTGGACAGGGGGAATTAGTAATCCACTGACAGTCATTGAGCAGTTTACTTACTTGCTATTCATTAGAAGATTAGATGAAAGACAATTACTGGAAGAGAAAAAAGCCAATATAGCAGGCATTCCAATACAGAACGAAATCTACAGTTCTGCAGAAAAAGAACTAAGATGGAGTTCATTCAAGCACAAAGATCCCCAAACTCTATTTGACTTATTTACTAAACCACAGGTAAATGGCTTGACTGTTTTTGAACACATGAAAGAAATTGGTGAAGGTGCTGGTGTCTTTGCTCAATATATGAAGGGAGCTACATTTATGATACCTACACCTAGGCTATTGGATCAAGTAGTTCAAATGATAGATAAGATTCAAATGGATGATAGGGATACCAAAGGAGATTTATATGAATACCTATTATCTAAGATTGCATCTGCTGGTACTAATGGACAATTTAGAACACCGCGGCACATTATTAAAATGATGGTAGATATGGTTCAACCAACTAAAGAAGATACCATTTGTGATCCATCTAGTGGAACAGCTGGTTTTCTGGTAGCGTCAGGAGAATATTTCCATGACAATCATCCAGATTTATTTATGGATGAGAGCTTTAGAAAACACTATGATAGCAACATGTTCACAGGTATTGAGTTTGACAGCACCATGTTAAGGATTGGAGCCATGAACTTGCAATTACACGGCATTGAATCTCCTAACTTAATTGGAAAAGATGCTTTAAGCGAGAGCAATGCTGATATAAGAAATGAGTATTCTTTAATTCTAGCTAATCCCCCATTCAAAGGAAGTTTAGATTTTGATTCTGTTGAAGGATCTATACTTAAAACAGTAAAAACTAAGAAGACAGAGTTGCTGTTCTTAGGGCTTATGCTTAGGATGATGAAAACTGGTGGAAGAGCTTCAGTGATTATTCCAGATGGGGTATTATTTGGTAGTAGTAAAGCACACAAGCAGATAAGACAAGAGCTAATAGAAAAACACAAACTGGAATGTGTGGTTTCTATGCCCAGCGGTGTATTTAAGCCTTATGCAGGGGTTAGTACAGCCGTGGTAATATTTACCAAAACAGGCACAGGTGGAACGGATAATGTATGGTTCTATGATATGCAGGCAGATGGATACAGCTTAGATGATAAAAGAAGTGAGGTTAAAGAGAATGACATACCAGACATCTTAGAAAGGTATCACAATCTAGCTGATGAATCTGATAGAGCAAGAACAGAAAAGAGTTTCTTGGTGCCATTTAATGAGATCAAAGAGAATGACTGGGACTTATCCATTAATAGGTACAAAGAGATTGTCTATGAAGAAATAGAATATGCTGCTCCATCTGAGATTATTGGTGAGATTGAAACACTAGATCAAGAAAGAAATGATGCTTTAAGGGCGCTAAAAGAGATGTTAGGATGAAAATAAACAGCGTCAATACAGTAAGTCTTGGTGAGGTCTTAAAATATGAGCAGCCTACCAAATATATTGTTGACAATACAAATTATGATGATGAATTTGATATACCTGTTTTAACAGCTGGTAAATCTTTTTTATTAGGCTATACAAACGAAACACACAATGTTTTTAGCAATGTGCCAGTAATAATTTTTGATGATTTCACAACAGCATTTAAATATGTAGATTTTCCATTTAAAGTTAAGTCTTCAGCAATGAAGATTTTAAAGGCAAATAAAGAAATAGCTGATATTAGGTTCCTCTACTATCGTATGTTGAAAACAGGAATTGATACTGAATTACATAAAAGATATTGGATTTCTAAATACTCTAAAGTTAAAATCCCACTCCCCCCACTTGACCAACAAAAAAAGATAGCAGCCATATTAGATGCAGCAGATGAGTACAAGCAAAAAACAAAAGCACTCATTGAAAAGTATGATGAACTTACTCAGAGTTTGTTCCTTGATATGTTTGGGGATCCTGTTGGCAATCCAAAGGGACTACCAACTGAACAGTTAGGTAACCTATGTGATTTTTATTCAGGAAGAGCATGGAAGAAAGGGGAACTTGGAGATAAAGGTTATAAGCTTGTAAGAATCTCAAATCTTCACAAACCTAGCTTTCCTTATTGGTTGTATGATGGTGAAATGATTGAGAAACATAAGGTAGAACAAGGAGATCTTCTTTTTTCATGGGCTGGTGTACAAGCTTCAATTGACGCATATATATATGAAGGAGAAGTTGCAATGATTAATCAGCACATATATAACATCAAACCTAAGAGAAGTGATATTAATAAATTGTATCTCTTCAATTTGTTGCAACTGCATTTAGAAAATTTAAGGAAATCACTTGGTGGAGGAGTTGGTCAGTTTCATTTGAAGAAAAGTGATATTACATCAATCAAGGCACTGATTCCTGACTCTAACTCTATGGAGAAGTACATGCAATCATTAAATTCTATAAAGAATCAAAAAGCAAAAGCACAAGAAAGCTTAGCTAAAGCAGAAGATTTGTTTAACAGCCTACTACAAAAGGCATTTAAGGGGGAGTTAACTAATTAATATGTCCAATTTCCAGTTTCTACATAGTGAATGGCCTGACATCTTTGAAATAGCAAAGGAAGCAGAGGAAATGGTTAATACTAAACCATTAGCATCTAGAATGTATTGCCGTCAAGCATTGGAAAAAGGAATAAATTGGATGTTTGAAAATGATAGCCGTTTAGAAATACCTTCAATAAATACTTTAGGTTCATTAATCACTGCAAAATGTCTAAAACCACTATTAGATAAATCTCAAAGAAGAAATTTAATCTTACTTCAACAAATAGGAAATGCAGGTGTGCATGGAAGAAGTTTAAAAAAAGATGAGTCAGAAATGCTTGAGCGTTTCAGCCCCATTGAAAACATAAACGTTAATTCAAATAAAGACCTTGCCTATGTTTCTATCTGTTTATTATTTGAATTTTGTTCATTTCTTGCAATAAGCTATAGCAATGAGGATATAGAAATTCAAAACTTTAATGACAACTTGATTCCAAGTGGAAGCAGCTCAAATGAAACTGCTATTGATCTTGAACAATTACAAAAGAAACTCAAATCACAACTAGAAGCTGATCAAGCTAAGAGAGCTACAATAGAAGCACAAGCCAATGAACTAGAAAGCTTAAAAAAAGAACTTGAAGAAAAAGGGAAATTACTAGCAAAAAGAGCTGCGTCTAGAGCCAATAAAGTAAGGCGTATTCCCCAACAAATCCCAGAATCTGTAACAAGAAAACTATACATAGATGTCTTATTAAAAGAATGTGGATGGAGGAACTTAAAAGATGGTAGAGATCTAGAATATGAAGTTAAAGGAATGCCCTTATCCACCAATAGAACGGGTATTGGATATGCTGATTATGTGCTCTGGGATGACAATGGTAAACCCCTAGCTGTAATTGAAGCAAAAAAAACCATGGTAGATGCTAAAAATGGTAAGCAGCAAGCAATATTATATGCAAATTGTTTGGAGCAAATGCATGAGCAAAGACCAGTCATATTTTACACCAATGGCTTTGAAACTTTTCTTTGGGATGACACATTTTATGTAGAAAGAGAGGTTTCAGGGTTTTACTCCAAGGATGAACTGCAATTATTGATTCAAAGAAGGGCCAATAGAAGAGATTTAAGAGACTTTAAAGTAAATAAGGACATATGTGGCAGACCATATCAGTTAGAGGCCATAAAAAGAGTTGCTGAAAACTTAGCCACAACCCATAATGGCAGATATGTAGGAACCAATAGAGCAAGTTTATTGGTAATGGCAACAGGAAGTGGTAAAACAAGAACAGCTGCAGCTCTAGTAGATATGTTAACTAAGTGCAATTGGGCTAAAAGAGTACTGTTCTTAGCAGACAGAAATGCATTGGTCACACAAGCAAAAAATGCATTCAATGAACATCTTCCAGATCTCTCTTCCATTGATCTTACAAAAGAAAAAGAAAATAACCTGACAAGGCTAGTTTTCTCTACCTATCCAAGCATCATGAATAAAATTGATAAGGAAAAAGTAGACAAGGAAAGATTTTATGGAACTGGTCATTTTGATTTAATCATTATTGATGAAGCTCACCGTTCAGTTTATCAAAAGTATAGAGCCATTTTTGAATACTTTGATGCATTGCTTTTAGGACTAACAGCCACGCCTAAAAAAGACATTGACAGAAACACCTATGGACTATTTGGAATAGAGGATGATGACCCCACATTTGCTTATGAATTAGATCAAGCTGTTAAAGATGAGTTTTTAGTACCACCCAAATCCATTAGTGTTCCATTAAAGTTTCAAAGAGAGGGAATCAAATACCATGAACTTACTGAAGAGGAAAAGGAAGAGTATGAAGAAAAGTTTGGTGATCCAACATCTGGAGAAGTACCAGAAGAGATAGGTAGCTCCGCTGTTAATAAGTGGCTGTTCAATACAGATACTGTAGATAAAGTACTAGATCATTTAATGACTAGTGGAATAAAGGTTGAAGGCGGAGATAAATTGGGTAAAACCATCATTTTTGCTAAAAACCATCAACATGCTGAATTTATTGAAAAACGTTTTAATAAAAATTATCCTGAGTATGGTGGTCATTTTTTAAGGGTAATAGATAATTATGAAAGTAAAGCCCAAGACTTATTAGAAAAGTTTTGTGATCAGCATGTAGAACAAGACCCTCATATAGCAGTGTCTGTAGACATGATGGACACTGGTGTAGATGCTCCAAGAGTGGTCAATCTTGTTTTCTTTAAAATGGTGAAAAGCTCCAGCAAGTTCTGGCAGATGATAGGAAGAGGAACAAGATTGTGTCCAAACTTATTTGGCCCTGATGATCATAAAAAGGAGTTTATCATTTTTGATTATTGCCAAAACTTTGAATTCTTTGATGAACATCCAGATGGTGCTGAAGGAAAAACCTTAAAGCCACTACTACAACAAATTTTTGAAGCTAAGCTTAAAGTAGCCTATTTGATTGGTGAACTACCTAGCCCAACAGCAGAAGAAACATATGTGAGAGAACTATATCTTAATGAGCTTCACAAAGCTATATCACAATTGGATGAAGAACGTTTTATTGTTAGAAAGAAATTAAGATTTGTGAAAGCTTACAACAACTTGGATAAGTGGATGAGCATAACTAAAAATGATATTCTTGATATAAACAAGCATCTTTCCCATTTAACAGTTGCACCAAAAGATGATGATGAGCTAGCAAGAAGATTTGACTTACTAATGTTGACTTACCAGCTTGCACTACTAACAGGAAGTGGAGATACATCTAAATACACTGGAAGAGTTTTTAGAACCGCTAAAGCACTGGAGAAAAAAGGTAACATTCCACAAGTATTGACTCATTTACCACTTATAAAAGAGGTTCAAGATGAAAAATATTGGAAAAGCATAAACCTTAAAAAATTAGAAGAATTAAGAACGGCTTTAAGAGATCTTATTAAATACCTTGAAACACAAAAGCAACAACCTGTATATACACATTTTATAGATGACATAGACTTAGACAACATACGTGTCAATGAACCTATCAGCACCTATACTTCCCTACAGTCCTATAGAGACAGAGTTGAAAAGTATGTGAGAGATAACAAGCATCATCTAACCATTTCAAAGCTTAGAACTAATATTCCAATAACAAAAGAAGAATTAAATGAGTTGGAGAAAATATTCTACACAGAAGATGCTGCTGTGTCTAAGAGTCAATTTGAAAATGAATATGATAATGTTGGCTTAGGTGTTTTTGTGAGAAATATACTTGGTATGGACAAAGAATCTGCACAAGATGCATTTTCCAACTTTATTCAATCTGAAAATCTTAGTGGTAATCAAATCACCTTTGTAGATACTATTATTTCCTACCTGACTAAAAATGGGACAATTGATAAATCTATGCTGTTCCAACCTCCTTTTACCAATATCAATGATCAGGGTTTGCTTGGTGTGTTTGATGATGCAGCAGCTACAAAAATCATATCTATAGTTGATGAAATCAATAGTAATGCAAAAGTTATTTGAATAATTAAAAATGATATGACTGGGGGTATTTAGTAACACCCCCAGTCTAGTCCCATTTTGAAACACTTTTTGAAAGTGTTATGATAACCAACTTGCTTTGGTTCAGGCGTTTAACTAATTTTCGCAAAAAAAATTAATCTTCTTACTGCTCAGAACTCCTTTTTCGGCAGTCCTCTACTAGAGGTAATTCTCATTAAAAAGGCATGTTTTTACATCCTTTTGTGGAATTACTATTTTCGACCATGTTTCATAGTCCAAATAATTGTCGTAATGTTGTTTCGTTCTTTGACAGGCAAAAAGCCATATGGACTTTTGCCAAACTGACTTAACTAACAGAAGTAAGTTGTGTTAACATGGTATTAATTATAAGACAAATATGTATTAGTTCTTATATTCGCTAAATCACTATGTATAATCTTTTAAATAACCGAAACTGTAAAAGTCTTAGTAGTTTATTAATAAACAATTCTCAGTAAAATAAATCACCTTAAGAATATTATTCTTAATTAGTTTAAAGCTTTCAAAGCAATTAGCTTTTAAAACTTATAATTCTTAATATAATTATATTTCTGTAATTTTAAACGATTCTAAGAGAGTCTAAAAATATTAAAGATATAATACTTAGTTATTTAATAAAGTAGTTAGATCTATACTCATTAAATTGTTTTTTCCTGAAAAGTATAGATAGGACCCATTTTTAGAAGTCCGAAAAGTATAATACCCTTCTTCACTCACTTTTTTCCAAGATTCAGCAAAATCATTACTGTAATATATACCTGTAGTACTACATGCAAGTAGAGTTTTTGTTTTAGGAATAAATTGTACACAACTAATGTATCCAGGATTATTTTCTTTTAGTTGCCAACTAATTCCACCATCTTTTGTAATGGCCAGTGCTTTATCTGTATTTTCTTTTAAAGACCAATTACCGCCAGCTATTATTGCTGTATCTATAGACAAATTATCAATAGAGAAAATTCCTGTCATTTTTTCGCCTTGAATTATGGATGTCTTGTATTTCTTCCAACTTTTCCCGTAGTCAGTTCCTACTAATATATTGGCTTCTTTTCCACCTGTTGCGATAAAAACTTTATCACTAACCAAACTTATATTGGTATTGCTTGCCGCAAAGGCAACTTCTCCTTCACTAGCTAATGGTAAATTTTTACATGCTATTTTATTCCATGTATTTCCACCATCTTTAGTTATGATAACGCTCATACAATATCCTGTTGGGTCACCGACTGCAATTCCATTTTCTTCGTCCCAAAATTGCATAGAATCATAAAAAGCTTTTTCATTTGTTTCCTTATAAACAAACTTGTAATTAAGTGTCTTTTTGTCTATTTTAAACAACAATGCTGGAGACCCAATAGATAAAATAAATACAGAATTGGTAGTTACAGAAATGGAACGAAATTCTAAATTAAAAGAATCGTATTTAATTATATTCTCTTTCCACGTTTTTCCAAAATCATTGGTATATCCAAATTTATTATTACTTCCTACAAACCAGCATGTAGAGTCATTTTCCACTTCCAAAGCTCTTATTGAGCAATCTATTTCAAATTCTCTTTTTTCTGGATTTTTATTGCCAATAGATTGGGAAAATAAAATAGAATAACTTAAAAGAAATACTACTATTACTCTATTCATTTACTAAATATAATTTTAACTAGTTAACTTAGAGTAGAAATATTAATGTTTTATCACTTTCTTTTCCTCCACTCTATCTTCAAAGGTTACTTTGAGAACATAAATACCTTCTGAATAATTTCTTAGGCTCATAGTATTGGTCTTGACAGTTTCTAAAAATTTACCATTTAAACTAAATAGTTCTATTTTTTTTGATTCTTCGACATTACTAATGGTTACAATATCACTTGTCGGATTAGGATGAACTTCAATAACTTTACTTGATTGAATTTTATACGAAGAAACAGAATCACAATAGGAAATATGACTATTTTTCCATTGGTTGTATTTATTTTCTAATACATCAATTGGTTCTACATTTGGAGCTGTTCCCGCAACATTAATGTCTAAAAACAAATTATTGTAGCTATCTGTTGGAAGAGCCATTCTTAAAAAGGCCGATAAGGAACTAGTTCCTTCCACCATGCATCTAGTATCTGCTCCTACTACTTTAGCACCCTTCATAGCTGCCATTAACTTTTCTGGCAAACAACCAACAGTATTTAGAAAATAATACTCCATAGAGTCTAATATCTGCTGACTTAGTAATATATTTCCTTGTATGGCATAGTTAGGTCCTAAAATATGATTTTTGTAGTCGTAACAACTTGTCCCTGTAAAAGCAGCTGATCTTGAAGATCCATTATGATAGTCCACCACACCATATTGTCTAGACTGGGGATTGTTTTGGACATCATTTGCAGCCAGCCAAGAAATAATATGGTTGGGAGAACTTCCTTGTTGCATTTGGACTCTAGCATTTACTTGATTTGATGCTAACCAAAATGATTGAGTATGAATGGCACCGACACCAGGTAAAATATCAGATATTATGTAGGCGCCAGGTGTTCCTGGCCATATAATACTGTCTCCACAGGTAGCTCCAGCACTGCCAATTTCACCAGTTAAAGTATCTACTGCAACTATTGAAAAAGTATGCTGTGAAAATATACTAGATGAACTTAAAAGAAAAAATATTGCTACTACTCTACTCATTGATTTAAAATAATTAGAGTTTTTATGAAAATAAAAACTCTAAAAACATGGTCTATTATTAAAATTATTTGCTTCAATATCGATAGTGAAGTTAAACACCTTAGAGTCACTTTTTCTTGTGTACTCTGCGTAATACCAATTGCCCGACTTTGTTAATTTATATACTCCATTTAATTTTTCTTCATAGATTTCGTTGTAATATTCTGCCAATACTGGGTATGGACCACCTTCATTTTCATCCACTTCCTTTACAAAAACCAAGTCCATATCGAGATTCATTCCCTTGTATTTTACTTTGGAGGCTTTTGCTTTTTCATCAAAACCTATCCATAATTGTAAATTCTCGTTATTGTTTTCTTTGTAACATATATAATAATTAGGTGATATTGAAACAGTTTTTTCATTGGGAATTCTATTTTTTTCTTCTGCTGCATTTATTTCTGATTGTAAATCTGAAAAATAAATTTTGCTTCCTTCTCCTGAATAATAGAACTGAGGAATAGCTCTATCTTTTAGAGGATATGTTCCTGAAGCGTAAACATTATTACCAAATCCACACTGGTTTTCACCATTAGGATTACTATTGGAAACACTTAACTTTTCACCATCTAAACTGATTGTAAAAACACAGTTAGTTCCATAATCTTCGTTGATTTCTGAAAAAATATATTCATTTTTTGCTTTAAGAATAATTCTTCCATTTAATGCCCCTGAATTATAAGAAGGAGACCCATTGTAAACCTCTAAATGAAAAAGTGCAGAAGTATCTGATTCAGGATGTATTCTAACTTCACCAGAACTACCGTTTTCATAGTCATAACCATAAACACCTGAAAAAGAAGATACCATCTTTTTTTCGGAAATAATATTCTCTAACTCCATATAATCTGAAGTATTGATATTTGTTAGTTTTTGACTAATTAATTCATTGTCATGTAGATTAAAATTTTTAAAATCTTTTGATAATTTAAAATAATTACTTGATATATAATCAAAACCATCTTTATCTTTTCCATTTTCATCAAATTCAATAGTAGAGGCATCAAATTCACCTCCATAAGAGTAAGAGGAGATATTTCCATTTTTATGAAAAGTAATAATAACATATTCATAATTATTCTCTTCTTTGATTTGTATTATTTCTCCATCTGTGTCGTAACTAATTTCTTTAATACTTTGATTATCTAAATAAAATACTTCTTTTTCGATAGTACCTGATTCATAAAAATAAGTCCAAACTCCATTTTTTTTTGTTGAATCCAATTTTTTTTCAAGAAATTCACTAACAACATATCCTTCGAACAATTTTGTTGATGGATTATCTTCTACATAATCGAAATAGTAACCTTCTTCCCCTGGATTTAGGGCTAATTCAACTTCTATTTTAACCCATTCTCCATCAACAGATCTAATATTTCCTGTCTCTTTAATAGTATCAAATACAGTTATTATTTCACCTGATTTAGATTTAAAATAAACTTCATGTTCAAATGGGATTTCTCTTATTTTTTTTGATTTCATATCCGTGCTTTTCATAAGATTTATTACATCTTTTGCAGAAACGAAATATTTGTAAAACTTTTTATAACCATATCCCGATACTTTAATTTTGCCATTTTCATAGTAAGTTAAAGGCGAAGCTTTATCGTAAAATTCAACTTTTTTTTGGGTCATTATTTCATAATTAAAGAAATAAGCAACTCTTTCTTGTTTATCAGGTATTCCAATAACATTATTCAAAAAGTCTTTCTTGTAGTTTAACTTTCCTTTTTTGATGTATCCTTCTACTGTAGGCATACAAGCTTTCCATGAACCCGACTGTTGACAATTGTCAAAACTTATAATTTTAACAATGGTATGATTACCAGTTACAATTATACAATTGGAATATTCTTTAGACTTTATTAACACTTTTTTTATATTTTTTTTGGAAACAACTATTTTATCCTCTGCGATTTCCTCGGCCAAATCTTTGAAAGCAACTATTGGATTTGTATTGGTATCGCTTTCTAATGACTTTACATCACTTAAGAATTTGGAAACTATATTGTCCTGCTTCTTGTCTCTTTCTGGATTTAGCACAGTTTTACTATTACATCCAAAAATTAAAATAGAAGCAAAAAATAGAAGATATATATAATTGGTGATTTTCATTTTGTAATTTTCTTCAATTTACCCTAAAAAATCAAATTTTTAAATATTCATTTCTAAAAAGCCATCAACTTTCTAACTTGTAATGTGTTTTCTATAGAGGTTAATCTTTCAAGTAATATAAATGCAACTTCAATAGCTGTTGAAGGTCCATTTGAGGTAATTAAATTATCATCTATTACTATTTCGTCATTTGAAACAACTACTCTACTGTTTTTTAGTGTTGTTCTATATTCAGTTTGATTATAAGTTGTAGCATTTTTATTTTTCAAAATACCACTTTTTGCAAGTGGAAGCGCTCCAACACAAACGCTAGCTATTATTTTTTGTCGTTCTCTAAATTTACGTATTAAGTTCAGGAATTTAATATTATAAGCATCTTCATAAAATCCATAATTTTTAAATCCACCTGGAACAACCAATGCATCAAATGAATCAACATCAACTTCATTTACTAGACAATTCACTGTAAATTCTTGATTAAAAGAGCACTTTATCTCTTTTCTAAGGCCACAACTGTATAGTTTAGTAGAATTGTCTCCTTCTTCCAAATTCCAGCCCATAACGTCTATAAATGCGCTTGCTTCAAAAATTTCAAAGCCATTTGCTAATAATAATAGTATTTTTTTCAATTTAATCTGGTATAGAACTCATTTCAAAAACAATTTCTTTTCCGCTCATAATTTCTTTATGAGATAAAAAATTCTCTTTAATTTTATTACCATTAACTGAAACACTTTTTACAAAAATATTTTTCTCACTTTGATTTCTAGTTTTAATAGTTAAACTTTTATTATTACTTAATTTTATTATTGCTTCCCTAACTAAAGGACTTCCAATTGCATAAACTTTAGAGCCAGGTGTTACAGGGTAAAAACCTAATGAACTGAAAATATACCAAGCACTCATTTGACCCGCATCATCATTTCCACAAAGCCCATCTACATGAGGAGCATACATGGTTTTCATTATCATACGAACTCTTTCTTGAGTTTTTTCAGGATGACCAGACCAATTATACAAATAAGGAATATGATGAGCTGGTTCATTCCCATGAACATAATTTCCAATCATTCCATCTCTTGTAATATCTTCATGTTTTTCTATATACTTATCTTCAATTTCCATGTTAAATAAAGAGTCTAATTTATTGGTAAACAAATCTTTACCCCCCATCATTTCTATCATTTTATTAATATCATGAGGAATATACAATCCATAATTCCATGCATTCCCTTCAATAAATCCTTGACCATGGGTGTCCTTTGGATCAAAATCTTTTCTAAAAGAACCATTTGATAGTTTAGGACGCATAAATCCTACAGAAGAATCATATACATTATTGTAATATTTTGAACGATCAGTAAAAATTTTGTAAATACTATCGTTTTCTAATTTTTTAGCTATTTGTGAAATACACCAATCATTGTAAGCAAATTCTAATGTTTTTGATACAGAAGAATGACTTTTATCATCTGGAACATAATGGTAATCGATATAATCCCCTAGCCCATCGAAATAACGAACTTCAGCCGTATTAATACATGCATTAAGAGCCTTTTTAACATCAAAATCAATATCATTTTTGACTATTGCATCTGCAATTACTGAAGTTGCATGATATCCTATCATACACCAATTTTCATTTGCATAATGACTCCAAATGGGTAGCATATTATGTACACTTTCATTTTGGTGAGCTAACATTGATTTAATCATATTATTATTTCTTTCTTTCTGTACGATATTAAAAAGAGGATGTAAAGCCCTATAAGTATCCCACAAAGAAAAAATAGTATAATTCACAAATCCATTTGATTCATGGATATTTTGATCTAATCCCCTATATCTACCATCTACATCTTCATAAACAATTGGAGATAAATTAGTATGATACATAGCTGTATAAAAATTTATTTTATCTGATTTATTCAAAGAAACAACTTGAATTTTAGATAATTCTTTATTCCATTTAGCTTTAGTTTCTTGATGTACTTTTTTAAAATCCCAGTGAGAAATTTCTGTTTCTAAGTTGTTTATTGCACCCATTGTACTTACAGAAGATAGTGCAAACTTTATTTTAATTTGTTCATTAATTTTGGTATCAAAATTAAAATAGGCTCTAATATCTTTTCCAGCCATTTCTGGAAAATTTTCTTCCTGTTTAAAGCGTCTATAAAAACCATCATATTTTACACTATCATATTTTTTATGACCATAACTTTTAAATGGTTTAGAAAACTGCATGGCAAAATAGATTTTTTTATCTCTAGCCCACCCTTTAGTTTGTCTGTAACCAGTTACTAAAGAATCATTTTCAACTCTTATAAAACTCCAAATATTTTTATCATCATAGTGATATATGTTATAGACCATGTCTAAGATAATATGTGCTTGGTTGGACTCTGGAAAAGTATATTGGTGAAAACCTACTCTATCTGAAGTTGTTAACTCTGATTTAATATTATAAGTGTCTAAATCTACTTTATAATAACCTGGTGATGCTTCTTCATTACTATGAGAGAATTTAGAGTAATAACCTCTATTTTCTTCTTTAGTTATGAAAGGGTCTAATATTAATTTTCCAGTTGTAGGCATTACTAAAAAATCACCTAGATCAGAATGTCCCGTTCCACTAAAGTTGGTATGAGCAAACCCTATAATAGTAGAATCTTTATATTGATAGCCAGCACAATACTCATAAGTCTGAGTATTATAATTTCCATTTTGATTAAACATCTCTTGAAAGTTAGTTTGTGGACTTAGCTGAACCATCCCAAAAGGCGCACTAGCTCCAGGGAAAACATGACCCATTTTACTCGTTCCAATCAAAGGATTCACAAACTTTGTGTAGTCAACAGTTGATTTTACATTATCTTGGTTTATACAATTAGTAAAAAATAAAATAGATAATAATATGGAGACATTTTTCATTTCTGAAATAAATTACACTATTTAATGTCTAAATAAGACTACTGACCTATTTTAAAATCCATAGATGGTGTTCCTCTAAGGTATCTAGGAATGCTTGGGAATTCGTCTGTTATTACATAATAATAAGTGCCGTTCGGATATTCTGGTGTTACTCCATTTCTTCCATTAGCTTCGTCTAAAGTACCTAAGCCATAAACATATTCGTAATCGTTAGAATAAACACCATTATAAGAATCGCACGGTGCACTTTCTCCATCTCCTGGCCTATTTCCAGATTTTAATTGATAACTAGAAGTCATTATAGATACATCAGATGAAGAATTATTAGCCAGTGAATAAGCATACTTATAGTAAACCGGAAATCCGTCAGCTGCATAACCAATAATTGTCATTGTAGTTGATGAAGCATTTAATGAATTTAAATAGCTAGTAGGAGTTCCATGATAATGATATTTCCCGTTAGGTTGAACATGTGCATTGTTGCAATCCACTCCTAGATTAACATTTAAAGCCTCTAAATTCCAGATCCAATTGGCATTTGAACTATTCATTCCTTCATGTGGAAATGGCTCAGCGGCTACAGGATCTAGCTCTACTCCATTAAATAAAATACCAAAAGAATATTGGGGACCAAGATTTATCCCTGATGTACCTAAAAGTGAAGTAAATTCATTAGCTTCAATTGGATTTAAAGGAATTGTATAGCTCTCATTTTGAGGGCTTATAGCATTAGGGTTTAAACCGCCCATTACAGGTCCAAATAGTCCAACATCGTGGTTAGGAATACTATTAGCAGTAATAACTCTATTATTTCCCTGAGTAGTTTCATTGTAAAGAGAATTGAAATTCAATGTTTGATCACATGCTCCCCTAGAATTATCCAAAACTTGATCTGTATAGCAATAGTTGCAAGAATTGTCTTCTTTTTTGGCACTACTGTCATAGTTGGTAGCTGTAGGATCAGTACATCCTTTTTTCCCACAACTAACTAAAAAAACAGTTAATAAAGAATATATAATTAGTCTCATAATTAAGTTTTTATTTACGATTTAATTTTATGTTTTGTTAATTTAATCTTTTATTCTTGTTTTATAACCTTAATTTCTTGCATTTTTTCTCCAAAATAAATCTTAAGTAGATAAATCCCGTTACCAAAATCTTTAAGAGAAATAGGCACTTTAATAAGTTCCCTTAAATATTCAATGCTTTAAAATAAAGTATCCAGAAATAATAGAGTTAGAATTTTGTAAATTTAAAATATACTTTCCATCTTTAAAATCTCCTATATCTATCCTTGTAATATTTGAATTTATTTTACCTTTTGATATTAATTTTCCATTTACATCTATTATAGTAAAGCTGTAAGCCATTATCTTATTTTTTGGAACCTCAATATTTAAAATTCCAGAAGTTGGATTTGGATATATTTTTAGATTTCCTTCCTTATTTATTTCTACTAAATTGGAATTAATAGAATCACAATTTCCTATTTGATTGTAATTGCTATTAACTCCATCTGTATGAAATAAGTAAAAACAACCTAGTTCAAACTGAAGTCCTTCCATATATCCATTATTGAAATTATCTACATGATACATGTCAATTGCCATTACCTTATCGTTATAAAGCGATCTAATTGTATTGTCCTTGGTGTGTCCAATAACAACTCTTTTCACACCAAAATCACTTAAAATGCCATCTACTTCTAACTGAGTTAACTGACTGTAAGCCATTCCTCTAAACCAGTAAATTCCACTACTTCCATTTACTACTGTGCACTCTGCATTAGTACACGGAATTCCATCCATCTCTTGCCTTCCATAATCATTAATCTGATCATATGTAAGGTTAAAAGCAGATACTTGAGGACTAATACCTCCATGCATAAATGCATAATCACCAATTTTTTCTATAATGTTTTTAGATCTTAACCATCTGCCTAACTCTGTATTAGAACCATATAGTTCTGACATTCTCTTTCCCATAAGATGAGCATTGTTAAAGTATTTTACTTCTACATACCTCCAGTCATCAGTCATATTCATAATTTCATGATTTCCTATGATTAAATGTACTTTTCCACCAGCGTTAGCAGCTTCAGACTCAAGCTTATAGAGTAACCACATGCATTCTGTAATATTAAAGCCTCGATCAAATAAGTCCCCACTTATTATTAAATGCCCATTACCATAAGTCCAATTAAAATTACTATCTATTACACCTTCTCCTCTCAATATCATAGTAAAGCCCTCAATATGCCCATCAAAATCAGAAATAGACAAAAACTTTGATGGATTTAAAGGGTAAATGGATGGTTCTATATTTATTTGAGGTTTTAAATTAAACGAAAAACTAGTTCCCATATGCGGAAGTTGACAAGATAATTGAAGCCCATTTGTTGAATCATAAGTGTTGGATATCAATCCATTAGGAGTTACTTCTTCAACAATAACATCACTACCTTCGTAATATATGTATGGGCCATCTTGATCATATAAATAGTTGGAGGTAATAAAACAATCAAAAGAAATATCGTCATCCGAATTACTTCTGTTATGTAGAGAAATCGCTATGATGTTAATACCATTTACAAATAAGTTAGAATTTATTTTATAGGTGTAAAAGTTATTCTCGTTAGTTGTGTTAGAGGATTGTCTTGCATTGGTAAAGTGGCCAATAGTACCCAACGGTACCATTTCTGTCCTTGTAGCTTCTTGGCCATTTATGAAGATAACAGCTGCATCGTCATGCACCAAATGAAAGTAGACATCATTTATTTCATTAATGTTGGGAATATTTATTTTCTTTCTAAAATAATAGGTAGATAAACCACTGTTTAAAACTGTTTGCTCATCTCCTTCTCCAAACCCAAAATGTCCAATACCTACTGGCCATAGAGAATCGTTGAATAGAGAATCTTTCCAAGAACTTCCTGGATTTACACCAGAATCTAAAAATCTCCAGGAGCTACCTTGGTTAAACAACAAAGAATCTACTTCATTAAATACAGAAATAGTTTTGGATAAAATATTATTAACTGTGTCTTGATCATTATTTATTGTCACTTCTGCTGTTAAAACATAAGATCCTAAGGAAGATAAATCAACAGTTTGATTAAAGCTATGTGCTGCACTCTGACCAAGTGATAAGGGGATATTTACTGTTTGTGAATCAGTTAAGATTCCATTTACAGAATAAGCTATATTATAACTATTTGCTGGCAGGGATCCGTAATTTAAAACCTCTACTTCTACTACTGACGAAGGATTTGGATAGATACTATTTGGAGGAGAATTTAAAGATGTTAAAGCCAAGTCAATATTTAAGTTAGGGTTGTATTCTATAACTAGTTGAGCCGACTTAGAAGAATTACCGTCAAAAGAATATGCTTCTCTAAAATCAGAACTATTTCCGTTTCCAGATATAATAAAAGTAATTGGATTTCCAATCTGCCAGCCATTAGAGGTAATTATCTCACTTACAACATTTGATATATCTGGTGTTCTTTGTCCCAGTCCCGATGCATTGTCAATCCAAGAAGAGCTTGGGGTCCAAACTACATTTGAAGAAGTAGTATTTCTATTAGAAATATTATTAGAAGTATTGGAAAATGTAGAGGAATATGCAATATCTTCTCCTTTAATTGTAATATCTATATTTCCAGAGCTACTTCCATCGGCTGTAAATTGAATGTATGCATTAACTATAGTAGCATTACTAGGGATTGTAATATTATTGAATCTTAATCCGACAGTCTGAAGACCCTGACTATTCCAAGAATCATACATCATTTCTAAATCTGAACTAGAAGTAGTTATGTAAGAACCATCAAATTTTTCTTCTGCATCGTCAGAAGAAGAAGCTATAGATTGCTGTAATGTAAAAGTCTGACTACTAATAAATAAAGTATGCATTAGTAAGGTAATTAATCCGAAAGATTTCATGTTTCTCATACTTCTATTTTTACAACAAATGAAACAAATATATTTATGTTTAATTGGACTTTACCTTAATTGCTTTTATTAAGAAATTACCTTTCTTTTCAGAATCGACAATCTGTCCTGGGTTTTTGGAATAACCTATATTTTTAACCCATTCTATACTAAATCCAGTATCGGCTAATAGAGTCTTAATTTCATTGAATTCAAAATAGTGAAGGAAAGCCAATTCACTAAACCCTCTTTTTTTATAAAATACATCTCCTTTTTCATAGCCATGTTTACCCAAATTATTTTCTTCAAAAGCTTTCAACGTGAGAGGTCCCCATTCGTTAATATTATTAAGACTAAAAAGGTCTAGGTAAAATGGACATCCATTGTTTAAATAAGAATTTATTTTTTTTAAGGATTTTACTCTGTTATTTCTGTTAGCGACATGGCCAAAAGCATAAAGAAAAGTTGCAGAATCAAACATTTCTCCTGTATGACTATCATTATTAGCCCAATCTTGATGATAAGTTCTTAAACCCCTAGAATTGGCAATTTTACACATTTCTTTACTTATTTCGACACCAACAATATCGTAATTTAGTCCACTCAATTCTCTTATGCGAATAGCTCTTCTTCCAGTTCCAATAGCTATGTCTAAATGCTTAGTAGTTTTATTCTTAGATAGATCTACAGAAATTAAATTATCTACAGAATAAATATAAGCCTTTCTTGATGGAAGATTGAAATCAGAAAAGTCATATTTTTGAGCTTGCTCACTAAAATATCTACTGTTCATTAAGTTAATCCTATCCGAATCAGGTTTAGGAAAAATATTTTGAATTAAATGAGATTTGTCTTTGTTTAATTCATCAATTGATTGATATTTAAAAGCATTCTGCTTAATTTCCTTAAACTGATTATCGCTATTGTTCCACTTGGCAGTTTTAGCATGCTCACTTAGTATTCCAATACTCCCAGTTTCTAAATTAAATATCTTCATTCCTTCAAAACTTTCTATTGATGGATAATAAAAATGAAGAGTAATAGCTCTTTTTTCAAGATTTCTATTGGCAAGTTTGTGAATTACACCATCTTCTTCAGTCATGATTCCTTTTGAAATATACTTTTCAGACTTAAATTCAATAAGTTTATGGTTTTCTTCTCTATAAGAAATATTATCTAATTCTCCCTCTAAAACTAATACATGTCCAAAAAGTCCTTGGTGGTGGTGAACACTGCTTTCAACGCCAGCTGGCCAGTGTATTAATACACATTCAAAAGGATTTAATTCTATTATATTTCTTCCATAATCACCCTCAGACTCTGGATTTACAATATAATCTTGATAATTTAAGTTATCGAAATCAATAGATTTAACAAAGTTTCCTAAAGATTCTAAACTTATTTTTTGACTAAACTCCTTTATTTGATTTTTAAATTTTTTCAAAGTTTTTTAATAAAACTAATCATATTATTTAAGATTTCTTAGTGCTTCATACACTACTATACTTACTGCGTTTGATAAATTCAAGCTTCTTACATGATCAGTATAGATGGGAATCTTATAAAGTTTATCTAAATTTTTAACTTTTATTTCCTTAGATAGTCCTACAGATTCCTTACCAAATAAGAAAAACATATTGTCTTGAAAATTAATAGTTGTATAATTTTTGGTTGCAGAACTAGAAAAATATACCATTTTTGCTTCCTTATTCTTTAAAAAAAAAATTTCAATATTTTCATAAATATTTACAGAAATATGCTTCCAATAGTCTAATCCTGCTCTTTTGAGGCGTTGGTCATTTAATTCAAACCCAAAAGGTTTTACCAAGTGAAGAGCAGATCCGGAAGCCAAACTTAATCTACCAATATTTCCTGTATTTGTAGGAATTTCTGGCTCTATAAGTACAATATTAAACCCCATTAATTATAGATAAGTTTTATTTGGGATATGGTAATTTAATAATAGAGTCACTTATTCAATATTTTATCTGCAAATTTTTGAGCATCTTGACAATACTTATCGTTCCCTTCTAATTTCCAAACTCCTGTTTTGTCTATGTAGTACTGAACTGTTTTTTCTACAACTTCAAAATAGCCACCGAAAGATTTTAACATTTTATCCACTTCAAAGATGTATTCTTCTTTTCTCATCTCTCCATATTTTACCAAACTCCAAAGCCTGTTTATGCGTTTAGATTTTTCTTTATAAACAGGATCTTTTGTTTTATAAGCCATTAAAAATAAAGAAAGTGCTTTTGCTTCAGGAGATGGTTTTTCAGAAGATTTTTTCATTTTAAATATTATTTACACCATTAAATAGTATAAACTATTCTTTGGATTGTCAAAATTCCCAATTTTTTAGTAATACATCCATTTTAAAGACTCAAACATTGGTTTGTCAATAATTTATTTGATTATGAGTTTAATTTTCTCTGGCCTAGGAGCAGCTATATACAAATAGTATATTCCAGATTTTAATTTTGAAATATTAATATTATTTGATGAAATTCCACTGAGAACTACTTTACCTGAGAATTCATATATAAAAAATTTGAAGTTGATAAATTCTGAACTAAATTGAATATAATCATTGGTAGGATTTGGGAATATAACAGGTTTAATATCAAATAGATTATCTGTAATGGACAAAGTAGTATCCTCTACAGTAAAACTTCCTATCATTCCATTAGATATGTGTGGAGTACAAACATATTCGTATAATCCAATTTTTGAGGGAATATATTGAAAGAAAGTATCTAAGGGAGCTTGCCAAATTTGATCAAAAGGAGTTGCACCAATTGGGATGTTTGTTGACGTTATTGTATGTGTCATTGTTGGAATATCTAATGGAAGCCACTCAATAGTATCTCCAAGTTGAACAGCAGTTAAATTGCTTGGCATAAATTGCATATATCCATCCCATACCAGTATTTCATGAACAGTAGCTTTTAACGGGCTGTAAACTACTAATAAGAAAGGAATAATAAATAAGTTTTTAATCATTGGTTTAATTTAAGATAAATAATTGATTTATTCAATAAATGTATTTATTGCCACCTTTCTTCTCTCCACTTATTTTGTGAATCTTTGGACAGGAAGGTCCAAGCAACTATTCTACTAGATTTATTCCCTGTTCCCATTGGAACGGTTTTCACAAAATAAGCACCAGCTCTATCAATCAATTTATAAGTTTTTTTTAAGTTGGATTGTTTTGAAACTAAAGTAGAAAACCAATAACAGTTTTTAGTATATAGCTTACTTTCATCTATAATATTCTGTATAAACTTAATTTCACCACCTTCATATATTATTTCATTATTTATACCTGCAAATTTAACAGGGATGTTTTTCTCTTTCTTATCTGATAAATTCCTTAATTTTCTTAATGTAGCTTTTTGAGCATCTTCTTTAGAAGAATGAAAAGGTGGATTGCATATAATTAAGTCAATTTTATCTTCTTTCTCTATTATATTTTTAAAGATTGAATTTTTATTTTTTTGAATTCGACACTCTATTTTATCTTTAATATTAGTATTTGATTGAATAATTTTTCTTGCTGATTCAATAGACTTTAAATCAATATCTGATGTTATAAATCTCCAATCGTACTCAGTTGTTCCAATTATTGGGTAAATACAACTTGCACCCATTCCAATATCAAGACAAGTTATTTTATCTCCTTTTGGAATTTTACCAAAATTATTTTCAGCTAATAAATCTGCTACATGGTGAATGTAATCTGCTCTACCTGGAATTGGAGGACATAGATTATCTTCTGGAAACTCCCAGTTTTTAATTCCATAATAATGGTTTAATAAAGACTTGTTTAGTACTCTTACTGCAATCGGATTTGAAAATTCTATTGACATTCCACCATATTTATTGGGAGTAATATATTGTTTTAATTCTGGATTTAATATAACTAATGCAGATAGGTCGTATCTATTTCTATTTTTATTTCTTGGATGCAAACGAGTTTTCTCATCTTTATTTTTTTTCATCATAAAAACTTAATTATTAAATAATTATAAATTGGAAATGTATTTAATCTATAAATGTTTTATAAATCAAAACACTGAAAAATCTAAAAATTGAAATTAAAAGGTAAATGAAATTCCCAACATCCAATATTCCATAAATTGTATAGCTGGACCTGTTTTAATTACTTTATAACCTTGGTAATCTCCTGGATCTATTGTACCATCTTCAATTCCATAATCTACATAGTTAATATTGTAATTAAGAGCATTAGGGTCGTTATAGTCAAAAAAGTAATGATTATCTCCAGTAACAGGATCAAGCTGTCCTTCAGGCCTAGTTAAATATACTGGGTCTATCCCATTTTTATTATACCTAGGTATTTTAATATCGTGGTCATAAATTAACCAGCCTTGAAAAGTTAAACTGAAAAAATCATTAAAATGGTAAGATGTTAGAAATTCAGCTACCAAATCAATATTTCCAGGACTTTCTAAATAATTGCCGAAAATAGTAATATCTGACATGAAATGAAGATTTTTAATATTGAATATACTGTCATGAGTATATAGAAGATTAGCATATAGTCCCGCTTCAGTTCTGAAATTCTCACCTGGTTCTAAACCAAAAACTCCAACTTTGGCTAGAGAATCATCTTTAACAATAGTAGATTTAACTGTAAAGGGAGACACATCTATAGTTAAATGGTTACTTACATGATAATCAAGTCCGAGTCCGGCTATAGGATATATAGGAGATAAGAAGTTATCCATGTAATTATTATTTATTCTATCAATCTCTGTGTAATATCCATAGGTGAACTGAGTTCTAACATCAATTAGTAAGGAGTAATCCCACAAATGATTGGTTCTCCTAGAAAATTTAGATCTTAATTCAATTACATCATCATTCTTAAGCCAAATACCTTGGTCCCCATAGCTAGTTTTTATAACTCCAAATTGAACATTTAAAAAGTTATTCCAGTGGAATTTATTATGACGGTAGTCAAATCTCAAATTTGCTAAACCATGAATTTCGGAATAATTCATTCCACCTGCAGCCCAGTTATAAAGTTTTAATCTGTTATATCCAAAGTAAATAACAGAATGATTGTCCCAATAGCTAGAATCATTATTAAGCTCAATTTCTTTATTTTCCATATATTCTATGTTATTCTCGTAATTTTGGGATAGTATTACAATAGAAAACATGTTAAAGGATATGAAGAAGACAAGTTTTTTCAATTCAAATCGCATCATTTTAACTATAATTTCTACAAATTTAAAAATTCATAATACAATTTAGTAATTTCATCATTAATATTAATGCTTCTGTCAAATAAACAACTTTGAAATAAAAGACACATTAATTTTTAAGTAAATTGCAGAATAAATAATAATAAAATTAAAAAATTAATCTAAACTAATCAAAATGAAAAAATTAATAATTGCTACATCCGTATTATTTGCATTTTCTTCTGTTTTTGCGCAAAAAGAGAGAACAAATGTTAAACCGACTAAATCAATATATCAGTCAAAAACTCAAGATGCAAGAACACCTTCATCTAAACCTGCTGGAGTTTCAAATGAAGCTAAGCCCAACAAGCCAGTTGGACCAGCTACTAAACCAGCTACTAAACCAGCTACTAAACCAGCTCCAGTTGTCTCTAAGCCAGCTCCAGTTATGACAAAAGATAGTCCTGTTAAAGGTGGTTCAAAACCATTAGGTATTTCTACAAAAAGAGCTTCTCAGTCAGCTGTTGGAACAGTTAATGAAAAAACTCCTACTAAGTTAGAGACTAAGGACAATGGTAAAATTAGTAAGTCTAGAGCTTCTCAGTCTGCTGTTGGAACAGTTAATGAAAAAACTCCTACTAAGTTAGAGACTAAGGACAATGGTAAAATTAGTAAGTCTAGAGCTTCTCAGTCTGCTGTTGGAACAGTTAATGAAAAAACTCCTACTAAGTTAGAGACTAAGGATAACGGTAAAATTAGTAAGTCTAGAGCTTCTCAGTCTGCTGTTGGAACAGTTAATGAAAAAACTCCTACTAAGTTAGAGACTAAGGACAATAGTAAAATTAGTAAGTCTAGAGCTTCTGAGTCTGCTGTTGGAACAGTTAAAGAAAAAACTCCTTCTAAGTTAGAGACTGAGAAAAAGTCACCTAAAGTTGATGCTGACTATTGTAAGGGATGGGAAGACGGTTTCAAAAGAGTTTTTCAAGGAAAGGAAGATGTTAAAATTCCAAAATGTAAAAATAATGGAAAATGTGAGGGTTATAAATGTGGATATGAAGCTGGAATGGCTATTGCAGAAACGATGTATAGATAATATCTTTACCTTTATTATTAATATTATAAGCTCTCTTAGGAGAGCTTTTTTTGTACTTATTTTAATAAGTGTTTAATATTTACTTATTTTAAGATCTAGAACAAATAAAATTCCAAATTAATTATGCTCATTTCAATCATCAACAATGATTAAGCTTAACCATGAAAAATGCTTGATTTTAAAAGCTGAGCTTTATACCAAAATTCCACGTTCTTCCAAAACCGTAGTATCCTTTATTTTTTGTATAGAACTCAAATTGATTAGGTGTATATAATTCTCCATTGGAATTTAGTGAATTGGTGTTCAGTTCTGCGATATAAAGTTTATTTAATAAATTATTAATATTTAATCTCAAAGAAACAGTTTTGTCATTAATTTTCTTTCTGTAAAAGATACCAAGTCTAGCAATACCATAAATTGGTAATTTGGTAACTTGACCTCCTTCTTGATAAAATTGATCTTCAAATATATTATAAGGTGCATATAGTTGATCTGCAACATAATAGGTTGCATTAATTGACAATCCTCTTATAGGTTTATATTTAAAGGTAAGACTATAAGTATGTTGTGCTGCATCTCCCACCTTTAATCCATTTCCATAAAGAATTAAAACAGAATCTTGAATATCTTCTGTAGGATTTCCGTATAAATCTAATACAGTTCCTGTTGCATTAAAATTGGAAGTATATATCCAATCCCCAATAGAAACCATCCCTGTAAGTGAATATTTCTTAGAAACTTTAAAATTAAATTCCATTTCAATTCCTTGGTGAGTTTGAGATATGTTGTCAAAAACATATAGTACATCTTGATTGTCTAAAAACATATTCCTAGTGAACTGTCTGTTAGCCCACTCTGTATAATAAGCGTTTATATCCAAATCAAAATCACCTTTGAAAAAACTATATCCAATCTCATATGCTTCTACTGTTTGATTCTTTGCACTCTCGTTTATAATATTTCTATATCTTAAGAAAATAGTATTAAAAATAGGTTGTTTTGAAAAATAACCTGCATTTAAAAATAACCTCATATTTTTAGAAAAGTTATAATTTAAACCTGCCTTTAGGGTTCCTCCATTAAAACTTTGCCAATCAGTAGTCTGAAGAGTATCATCGTCTAAATAATTAAAATGATCTACTCTTTTAAAACCTTGATTAGATAAAGAAAGTGAAGAAAAAATAGAAAATTTCTCTGAAGAATATTCTATTTGAGTAAATCCACCTAGCCATTTTACAATTCCATCGTTGTGGTATTGAAGGGTGTTATTGTTCAAATGAGAGTTCTCAGAAAAAGAACCAAATGATGAGCCAGATTCGTAATTAATGAAATTTTCTGGATTGTTTACATCTTTTGAAGAGATATAAGTGTTATTTCCAAGTAGATTCTCTACTTTCCTATAATGTTGTCCAACGTAATATCTAGCATCTAATCCTGCAACAAAGCTTAAGTTTTCATTGAAATTATGCTCAAATGTGGAAATAATTCCATACCAAATATGTCTATTCATTGATGCAGTTCTAATCCAACCATCCCCTAGAGTTGAGTTTCCACCAGGAAAATCTCTTATGGTATCTGCTTGTTCATTATATCCACCCAAAGCAGCTACATATTCTCCCTGGTTATAAGCAATAATACTATCAAACATTACTTGCCCTGAAGAGTCATGAATACCAACTCCAAAACCTTGAAAGGAATCGTATCCACTAAAACCTTCAATATTTTCATTTTGTAATCCTCTACCTCTAGCAGATGTTCCACCACCATTTCCTAAAGAAAAATATGCAGCAGTCTTTAATTTAGTGTACTCTGAAAAATTCCAGTAGTGGTTAATAAAAGCTTTTGGTTTGTGGTAAAAGTTCTTTTTCCAAGAAAAAACCTCTCCGTTTAACATCCCCCAACCTGGATTGAATTTTATCCCTTTGGATAATTTATCTATGGAGTCATTCTCAGGACATCTGAAGGTTGCTAAGCTCACAGAATCGTAAAAATTATGAATTCTTCTACCGTTATGAACTTGTGGTGCTCCAATTATTGTTGCAGAAACTCTATGTTTCTTGTTTATATTGTAAGTAGAGGAAAGAAAATATGAATAAGCTTTAAAGTCAGTTCCTTGAATATATCCATTTCCTTTATTATATGTGAGTTGCATGGTGGCAGCAAATCCTTTCTCACTAAGTCCTGAGGATAAAGAAGCAACATGTTTTGTGTAACCATTATTACCAACTGAAGTACTGACATTTCCACCTTTTTTAAATTCAGCAGCATTAGTTAATATATTAATTGTACCACCCACAGCTGGAATTGCAAGTTTAGACGCACCCAAACCTCTTTGAATTTGCATTTTATTGGTGACATCCGCCAATCCAGACCAATTAGACCAATAGACCCAACCTGATTCCATATCATTAACTGGAACTCCATTTACCATTACAGCAATATTATTTTGCTCAAATCCTCGAACATTTATTCTTGAGTCTCCAAATCCTCCACCCTCTTTAGTTACATATACAGATGGTGTGTTTCTAAGAATTTCCGGGAATTCTTGATTTCCTAAATTATCTTGAATATATTTTGCAGAAATGGTAGTTGCTGCAACTGGAGTTACTCTTTCTTTAACTATATCTGCTATTACTTCTAATTCCTTTAAATCTAGATTAAAAGTTTTTAATCTAATGGTATTGATATTATTATTTCCCCCGTTAATTTTAATCTTAAGTTCTTTGTCAATATATCCAACATAGCTAATTGTGAGAGAATATTCACCTTTTGTCAAATTATTGATTTTGAATTTTCCACTTATATCAGTAACACCTCCGATATTCTGACCTATAACCTTAACAGAAGCACCTATTAAAGGTTCGTCATATTCTAAATCAACAATAAAACCTGTTAAAGAAGCATCTTGGGCTATTGTAAAGCTTCCTAAAAACAAGAATAAACTAAATACAAATGATTTATGCAATGTTAAGTTTTAGCTATAGTGTAAGTCTTTGAATTACATTTAATCATATATAATCCTTTGTTTAAGAAGTCTAAATTCAAGATATTATTTCCAGATTTTAGGTGGTATATTTTTATTAATTGACCTGATAAATTAAACAATCTTATATCACTATTATTTTGAAGAGTAATATTTAAATTACTTTGATTAAGTGGGTTAGGATACATATAGAAGACATTTTCAGTAGCTTCATTAATAGAAATAAAACCCGCTACATCAGATGCATTTCTTGGAAGTAATTTAAAGGCTCCATAACTAAAAGTTACTACACCACTAACAGTATAGCTTTGATTCAGTATCGGAGTGAATCCATAAAATAAATCATCAATTATTAAATCTCCAGATCCGTCATTAACTATCCATTCACCAAAGCCTGCATTATCATTGTTGCATATTGCATCAGAAACTTCTACGAAACAACCTTCAAACTCTTCTGAATCTGCAGCTGCAGTGTTGCAGTAACTTGGAGAAAAAATATTTCCTGAACTTATTACCTGAAGGTTAGTTACATTTTTAAGTTCTGTTAGTTCATAATACTCATCAACTTCAGCATCTAAAACAACAGAATCTCCTTCAGATAGTAAATAATCGTTAGAATAAACATATACACCGGACCAAGCTCCAGAACCGCTAGTTAAGTAAAATGAACTATCGTCTCTAATAGCAGTTACAATTCCACCAGTGTAGACTTGAGATCCTTCGTAATTGGATGCTCCGTTAGAATTGTTGTTATACTGTATTTCATAAATTGATAACGTATCAATTCCAGGTGGTGGTGGAGGTGGTGCAGAACCTTCCGTAATTTTTATGTTATCAATTTCCCATGTACTTCCAGAGTTCGCAGAACCTAAATATTCATAAGCAATATATGTTGTGTTAGAAATATAACTAGTTAAATTTACATCTCCAGATGGTGTCCAACTTCCCCAAGTAGTATTGTCAACATCCCAAGTGGCTAAACTAGTAATATCTGTCCAAGTACCTTGCTGAGTAGGGTTACTAGTTCCATCATAATCTGTTGAAATATGTAGTACTAAGGCTGCACCAGGCCATTTCATTATGGTTTCAAAACTTAACATTGGCTGACTTGCAGAAGATAAGTCAACTGATGGAGAAATAAGCCAAGTATTTGATGGGACATTTTGACTATTACTGTAGTTTGTTACTTTAACAAAGTCATCTCCTCCAAAAGAATCAACGAACCAATTGGTAGTATCAATAATAATTTGGGTTGCCCAACCCCCTGATGTGAGACTTAAGTCGTTAAAATCTTTGTCTAAATACTGTGCAGAGGCGCAGTAATTAATTAGAATTATATTTAAAATTAGTATAAGTTTTTTCATAAAATAATAGGTTTAAGTTTCAATAAAATTTGTTTCTAAATTTATATTTTTTTTAGTTAATATTAAAACAATTATTTGACAACTTATTAAAGTCTATAAATTATAAATATTAGTTTACATAAATTATGATTAATTTAATAAATTTAAAACTGGTTAGCAATGAATTCTATCGATGAGAATATTAAATATGCCAATACATTAAGTGGAGATTTTTATAGTTCTAAAGAGAAGTTTGAAAATTCAAAAGAAAATATATTTGCTAAATCATGGCAACTTGTTTGTGATAATTCATATTTGTCTCAAGCTAATTTTAAAAAACCTTTTGTCTTTTTAGATAAATTTATTTCTGAACCACTATTAGTAGTAAATAACAATGACAAAGGTTTAAAATGTTATTCTAACGTATGCACTCATAGAGGAAATGTTTTAATAGACAAGCCTTGTAAGGCTAAAGAAATCACTTGTAAATACCATGGTAGAAGGTTTAATTGTGAGGGAGAATTTATCTTTATGCCTGAATTTAATGAAGTAAAAAACTTTCCCTTAGAACAGGAAAATCTTTCTGAAATTCCATTAAAAAGATGGAGACAGTTTTTATTCTGTTCCCTTAATCCAAAAATTAATTTTGATTTTTTAATTCATGATATGGAAAAAAGAGTTGGTTGGATGCCAATTGAAAAATTTCAATTTGATTCTCAAAGTTCTAAAGACTATTTTGTGAATGCCAATTGGGCATTATATTGTGATAATTATTTAGAAGGTTTTCACATTCCATTTGTTCACAAAGAATTAAATAAGGTTATCAATTATGAAGATTACAAAACAGAAATTTTTTCTTATTCAAATCTTCAGTTAGCAGAAAGTAACTCTAAACAAACATGCTTTGACCTTCCGAAAGATTCCATAGATTTTGGGAAAAATATAGCAGCATATTATTTTTGGGTTTTCCCGAATATGATGTTTAATTTTTATCCTTGGGGTCTTTCTGTTAATATAGTCAAACCTTTAAAAATTAATTTAACTAAAGTGGAGTTTAGAACCTATGTTTGGGATGAAACTAAAAGAGCTTCTGGTGCTGGATCTATTTTAGATAAGGTAGAAGAAGAGGATGAAGAAATTGTTGAGAATGTACAAAAAGGAGTTAATTCAAGATTTTATAAAAGTGGAAGATTTTCTCCTAAAATGGAAATGGGTGTTCACCATTTTCATAAGCTAATTAGTAACTTTATCAGTACTTAATTTAGCTATTTTGATATTTCCATAAGCAAAAACAAGTGTCATAATTGGACTTATTAAATTAAAGAAACAATAGGGTAAATAAATAAATGTAGATATGCCCAAAACACCTGCATGGGTAGCACCACAAGTATTCCAAGGTACCAATGGTGAAGTTACTGTAGCAGTGTCTTCTAGAGTTCTACTAAGATTCTTAGGATCTAAACCATACTTTATAAACGAACTAGCAAACATTCTTCCTGGTACTACTATTGCTAGATATTGATCTGAAGCCGTAACATTTAAAAACATGCATGTTCCAGTTGTAGTGAGAAATAGAGATTTTTGAGAACTTACAAAATCTAATAATGAACTAGTTATTTTACTTAAAAAACCTGTTTTTTCCATTATTCCTCCAAAGCTCATTGCACAAATGATAAGCCATATTGTATTGAGCATTCCTGACATCCCAGAAGTTGAAATTAAATCGTTAACTGCAATATTATTGGTTTGAATGTTAACATCAATGGTCATACAATTAATAATTGCTATGTAAGAATTCTTAAGGTATTGAAACCTAGAATAGGAAACGTTTCCAGAAATTTCATGGATAATTTCAGGTTGAAATATAGCTCCGTAAAGCCCACCTGCAATAGAACCAAACAATAGTGCAGGTATTGCGGGAACTTTTTTTATTATCATAAATATAACAGCCGCTGGCACAATAAAAGTCCATAAACTAATATTGAAACTTGAAAATAATGCATTTTGAAGTGACTCAACTTGATTAAGTTGACCAACTTGTGCATCTAAATTTAAACCAATAACTAAAAATATAATCAAAGTTATTGTAATGGAAGGTATGGTAGTCCACATCATATATTTAATATGGCTTATTAAGTCTGTTCCGGCCATCGCTGGAGCTAAATTAGTTGTATCTGATAATGGTGACATTTTATCTCCAAAATAGGAACCTGATATAATAGCTCCTCCAGTTAAACCCTCGTGAATTCCAAGAGCATTCCCAATTCCTAACATTGCAATTCCAATGGTAGCAATGGTGGACCAACTACTTCCAGTTGCAAGAGAAACAATAGAACAAATTATACAAGCAGCAACTAAAAATATAGAAGGACTTAGAAGTTTAAGACCGAAGTATATCATTGAAGGAACAATTCCACTCATCATCCATGTTCCAGCAAGAGATCCAATTAGTAATAAAATTATTAATGCGCTCATTGCAGAAGATATGCTGTCAACAGCACCCTTTAGCATATCTGTATATTTTATATTATAAGACAGACCCAATAAGGCTGCACAAGCAGCAGATATAAGTAAGGTTAGCTGATTAGATCCTGAAATTGTATTGTCTCCAAACAAAGAAACATTAATTGAAAGAAGAGTTATCAATAAAATTATGGGAATTAATGCAATTGTTAAACCAGGCTGTTTTTCTTTCATAATTGTCCTAATTTAAAATTTTTAAATTAATTTTTTTATTTACCAGATGTTTTTTTGAATATGAAATTATATATTAATATTTTAAATAAATCTTATTCAAGATTGATTTCATAAAAAATAAAACTCTTTTCATTATTTATTTCATTTAATTTTTTCCTAATCTTTATTGGTCTTTTTATTTTTCTTAACTAATGATCAGAAAATCTTGTGACAATTCATTTTTTTTAAAGCCCTTAAATTTCAAGAAATGAATGTAAATATTGGTGACATCTTTCCAAATTTTATACTCATCGAAGTAAGCTGTGAAAATTATAATTTATATAATGATTTTGCCAAATCTTATTTAGTATTATACTTTTGCCCTAAAGATGATTCACCCGGTTACACCAAACAATCATGTTATTTCAAAGATTTTTACGAAGAATTTAAAACATTTGATTATGAAATTATTGGTATAAGTAGCGATAATAAAAACAGTCATGAAAAATTTAAAAATAATCACAGCTTGCCATTTAAGTTGTTAAGTGATAAAAATTCAATGCTTAGAAATGAATTAAAACTTCCTAAACATTTTTTTGCTCTATCTCCTGAAAGAATTATATTTTTGATTGACAAAAACAAAGAAATATTATTTATCCATACATAATCTTTAAATATGAAAAGCCATACTAACTAAGTTCTTAAGTATTTAAAGAAAAACAATTAATTTTAACATAAATAGATTATGAAAACCAGATTACTTTTTTTTATTTTTTTTGGAACTTTTATTAATGCTTCATGTCAATTAAGCAATGAATTGATTTGGGCCTCAGGCACTTTTTATCCCAAAACTATTAAAGGAATCAACCCATCTAAAAACGGTAATTACTATACATCCATAGAACAGAACGAATCTAAAATAGAAATTGTAAAATACGATTATAAGTCTAATAAAAGAGTAGCTACTTTATTTTCAAATATTTCCTTTAATAAATTTGAGTTTTCAGATTATAAATTAAGTAATGATCAAAATTGGTTGCTTTTATTTAATTCTAAAGAGTCCATATACAGAAGATCTTCAAAATCATTTTATTATTTGTACGATATGAAGAATAATTTATTAAAACCTCTTGCAGATTCTACCTTAGGAAAACAGCGTTTGGCTAGTTTTTCACCTGATAATAAAAAAATTGCATATGTTAGAGATAACAACATATTTTATAAATATTTATCTGACACTTTAGAAATTCCAATTACCAATAATGGAGAAATTAATAAGTTAATAAATGGTGCTACTGATTGGGTTTATGAAGAGGAATTCAGTATTCATAAAGGTTTTTTCTGGTCACCAGACGCCTCAAAAATAGCTTATTATGTCTTTGATGAGAGAGATGTAAAACAGTTTGAAATGGAAATGTATGATAATTTATATCCATCTCAGTATAAGTTCAAATATCCCAAAGCAGGAGAAGACAATTCTTTAATTGCCGTCAAAGTTTTTGATTTGAACAATTTAAAAACTTTCGATTTTGATATTGGAAAAAATCCTGACATCTATATTCCAAGAATGATTTGGTCCAAGAGTAACAATGAACTTATTGTATTTAAAATGAATAGACTGCAAAACAATTTAGAGCTTCTCTCTGGAAAATTTAACAATCAAAACAATCCAATTAGTGGTATTAAAATTAATAAAGTTTACAGTGAGACAAGTTCTACTTACATTGACATACATGATAATACCTTTTTCATTAATAAAGATGAGTTTATTTGGACTAGTGAAAAAGAAGGGTATAACCATATATACTTAATAAATTATTCTAATAATAAAGAGAGAAAATTAACTTCAGGGAAATGGGATGTCACAGAAGTTTATGGGTATAATTCTAAAGATCAAACTATTTATTTTCAAGCTGCAAAGAAAAGTCCTACCGATAAAGAAATTTATTCTTTGAATTTAAAAACAAATCAATTAAATCAAATATCTAGTTTAAAAGGAACTAACGAAGCTGCATTTAGTTCTAATTATAAATTTTTTATCAATTTTCACTCCGATGCAAATAATCCTTTCACAATAACTTTAAATGACAACAAAGGCAAATTGCTTAAAGTTTTAGAGGATAATAAAATACTTAACAAAAGGATGGATGATTATAATTTGGTAGAAAAAACTTTTTTTAAAATACCTAATCAAAAAGGGTTAGAACTTAATGCATGGATGATGAAGCCTAAAGTACTAGATACTGCTAAAAAACATCCTTTACTAATGTTTGTTTATGGTGGACCTGGAAACAATACAGTAAATAATGCTTGGTCTTGGTCGAATTACTTTTGGTTTCAATATTTAGTTAAGCAAGGTTTTGTTGTGATTTCTGTAGATAATAGAGGAACGGGGTATAGAGGAAGAGATTTTAAGCATTCTACCTATTTACAACTTGGAAAGTTAGAAACAGAAGATCAAATTTCTGCTGCTATTCATATGGGTAAATTAAATTACATTGATAAAGATAGAATTGGAATATTTGGATGGAGTTATGGAGGATATATGTCTTCACTTTGCATATCTAAAGGAGCGGATGTTTTTAATTCTGCAATTGCAGTAGCACCGGTAACTAACTGGAGGTTTTATGACAATATTTATACAGAAAGGTTTATGAGAACCCCAAAAGAAAATGGAGAAAATTACGATGTTAATTCTCCAATTAATCATGTTAGTAAAATAAAAGGCAACTATTTATTGATTCACGGTACTGCTGATGACAATGTACACTTTCAGAACTCTATGGAGATGGCAAACTCTTTAGTAAAATCGAATATAGAATTTGATTTTTTTGCTTATCCTAATAAGAATCATGGGATATACGGTGGATATACAAGGCTCCATTTATATAACAAAATGACGAACTTCCTAATAGATAATTTAACAGAATGAAATTTTATATTAAACTAATATTAGTAGCACTATTTATAAACTCATTTTCAAATGGAATCTCCCAAAATGATATAAATTGGATTTCTTGGGACAAAATGATCCAGCAAAGAGCTTTAGATTCTGTTAAAAAGAAAGTATTTATAGATTTATATACCAATTGGTGTGGATGGTGTAAGAGAATGGATGCAACTACATTTAGCGACCCAGTAATTGTAAATTATATTAAAAATAATTTTTACACAGTGAAATTTGATGGAGAAACTAAAGATACTATTGTTTTTAACAATCATTATTTTTACAACTCTGATCCGAACTATAAAAAATCTAACACTAAAATGAGAGGAAAAGCACATTGGTTTGCACATTCTATACTAGATGGAAAGCTTTCTTATCCAAGCTATGTTTTATTAGATGAAAATCTTATTAGACTAATGGTCTACCAAGGATACAAACAAGTGGATGAAATGCTGGGCATACTACTTTTTTTTGGAAATAATCAATATAAATATTACCACAATCATTTAAATTCTCAATGGAATAGTTCTAAAAAACTTTAAATTCTATTAAATTTACTTCATGAAAAAAATAATAATTTTTGTTTTTATACTTTTCTTTCAGAATTATCTTTCTCAGCAATCAACTTTAAACTGGTATACAGATTTAAATAAGGCTGTAAATATTTCAATAAAGGAGGATAAACCAATGATGCTTTTTTTTACAGGAAGTGATTGGTGTGGGTGGTGCATTCGATTAAAAAAAGAAGTATTTAATTATCCTGAATTTGAAACTTGGACTAAGGATAATGTTGTTTTAGTCGAATTAGATTTCCCTAGAAGGAAAACAATAGACCCAAGAATTCTTAATCAAAATAGAGAATTAGCTAGATTTTTTGGAGTTAGTGGCTACCCTACTGTTTGGTTTGTAAGTCCTCAAAAATTAGATTCTAACAAACTAAATTTTGTTAAGCTTGGAAAATTAGGTTATTTGGCCGGAGGAACTAATAAATGGATTTCCGCCGCAGAAAATTTTTTAATTAGTAATTAATCGAACCAAATAATTTATATTCAAAATAACAATTACATAATTTGAAAATTTATCGTTATATACAAAACTATAAAGTACAGATAATTGAAGAATCTTTTGTTTTAAATGAGGAGAACAAATTAGCTAGAACTGCTAAAATTTCATTTTATGATGTTAACAATAATTTAATTGACACCAAAAAATATGGTGTTGTTGACTTGGATGATATATACAATAAAATACTCAAAAAAGAATCCATAGATGTATCCAAATGCTATATTAAAAACTTCTCTCTAGATCATTACAGAAAAAATAATGATTTTCCTGCTAAAGAAACAGTAGATCTTTTAAATTTTACTGCTATTGATTCAATTTTTGAATCAGAGAAAATAATTGACTTCTCTTTGGCAAATTTCATAGGTGAAAAAGTTAATTTTTCAAATACCCATTTTGGATTAGGTAACTTAAGTTTTCTTAAAGCAGAATTTGGAGACTTCCCTGTTCTTTTTAAAGGAACAAGCTACAGTGAAGGAAATAATATTTTTCAATATGCAAAATTTAATAATGGAAATGTAAATTTTGATAATGCAACTTTTGAAAATGGAAATTTAAGTTTTGTAAACACTTATTTTGGAGATGGAAACACTTCCTTTAAAAACATTCATTTTGGCAACGGAGATGTTTCTTTTGCATTTTCAACATTCAGTAAAGGAAGTATTTCATTTGATAAATCTATTTTCAACGGAGATGAAATAAGTTTTTCTAAAGTTGACTTTGGTTCTGGGAAAGTAGATTTTAGAAGAGTTATATTTGGCGATGGAGATGTTGATTTTGAAGAAATCAGTCTAGAAAAAAAAAATAAAGTAGTTTTTAGAAGAGCCAATTTTGGTTCTTCATCGGTAAGTTTTAGAGATGCTCATTTAGAAGGCTGTTCTGTAGATTTTGAAGAAGCAGAATTTAAAAATGGAAAATTAAACTTTTTTAAACTAACTGCTAAATCAATTTCATTAAATCATTGTTTTCTAAACTGTAATATCGATATGAGAATTGATGATTGCCATACAATTGACATTTCTCAATCTATAGTTCATAATATTATTGATTTAAACCCAGGTTTAACCAAAATGAATATTCATGAACTCAATTTGTCTGGTGTCAGAAATATGGGTGATATTTTTATTGCATGGGATGATAATCATGTTTTAGATTTAATTTCAAATCAAAAATCAACTACTCTACATGAAAAGGCTGAGCAATTTCGATTATTGAAAGAAGAATTTAGAGATACTGGAAGATATTTAGACGAAGATGTTGCTTATGTGTATTTTAAAAGATATGAGTTAATGAGTGAGTATGAACTTGCTAAGGAAAAAGGAATTATTGCTCTTATTTTATTTATGCCAAACTTCCTTTTTCAAAGATTAGTTTTTGACAAAGTGGGTCTTTACGCAACTAATCCATTTAGAGTTCTATTTAGTATAGTGATTGTTAACTTTATTTTTTCTTTAATATACACAGTTTTTCATACTAAAATGAATACTTTAACTTGCTTAAATGAAGAAATAAGCTTTTTAGACCAATTTTTTGGGAATTTATACTTTAGTGCAATTACATTTTTCACAGTTGGATATGGTGATTGTTCTCCTCTAGGGTTTTTTAAATTACTTGCACCTGTTGAAGGATTTGTTGGAGTGTTTTTAATGTCTTATTTTACTGTTGCTTTTGTGCGTAAAATACTGAGGTAGAAATACGGTTTTTGTCTTTTAATTTCTTATATTTGGAAATATTAATCCGTTACAATTTTCTATTATGAGTGAAACTGTAAAACTTACTATTGATAAAAAAATATATGAACTTCCAGTTGTTCAAGGTTCTGAAAATGAAAAAGCTATTGATATATCAAAATTAAGATCTCAAACTGGTTACATCACAATAGACACAGGGTTTAAAAACACAGGATCTACTACCAGTGGTATAACATTTTTAGATGGTGAGAAAGGAATTCTTAGATATAGAGGATATCCAATAGATCAACTAGCTGAAAAAGCTAACTTTTTAGAAGTATGTTATTTGTTAATTTATGGTGATTTACCTAACAAGACAGAATTCAATTCATTTACCAATAATATTACTAAGCATACTCTTGTTCACGAGGATATGAGATCCTTCTTTGATGCTTATCCTACAAAAGCCCATCCAATGGGAATTCTTTCTGCATCTATATGTACTTTATCTACTTTTTATCCAGAGTCTCACGAACAGAATAGAACCAAAGAAGCTGTTGATCTTACCATATATAGATTATTGGCTAAATTACCAACTTTAGCTGCGTGGGCTTATCAAAATGCAGTTGGTCATCCACTAATGTATCCAAAAAATAAGTACAACTATTGTGAGAATTTCTTGCAAATGATGTTTGCTTTGCCAGCTTTTGAATACGAGCCAGATCCTGTAATTGTCGATGCATTGAATAAGTTATTAATCCTTCATGCTGATCATGAGCAAAATTGTTCTGCTTCAACTGTGAGAATCGTTGGTTCTTCTCAAGCAAATTTATATGCTTCCGTCTCTGCTGGTGTTTCTGCACTTTGGGGACCTCTTCATGGAGGAGCGAATCAAGCTGTAATTGGAATGCTCGAAAAAATAATGAATGACGGAGGAGGTTTGTCAAAGTGGATAGATAAGGCTAAAGATAAAAACGACTCCTTCAGACTTATGGGATTTGGCCATAGAGTTTATAAGAATTTTGATCCTAGAGCAAAAATTATAAAAAAAGCAGCTGATGATGTTCTTGAAAAATTAGGAATTTTAGATCCCGTTTTAGATATAGCAAAAGAATTAGAAGAAGTTGCCCTAAATGATGAATATTTTCAATCTAGGGGCTTATACCCCAATGTAGATTTTTATTCTGGAATCATATACAGAGCTTTGGGTATTCCTACAGAAATGTTTACTGTGATGTTTGCAATGGGGAGATTGCCAGGATGGATTGCCCAATGGAAAGAGATGATGGAAGATAATCAACCAATCGGCAGACCTAGACAAATTTACACTGGAGAAAGAGAAAGAAATTATACTTCAATTGACCACAGATAATTAATCAATACTATCCCAGCTTATTTCGTTATGAGATGCGTTATAAATGCATTTGCCATTTAGAATTACTAATATCTGAGGAGACTCGTGAACAACTTTAAAATTTGATTCTATTTTAGACGAAATTTCTCTGTATTTAAGTAGATCTAATAAAAAACAACTTTTAATTTTGGAATTTTCTCCTACACTTTCTAATCTGTTTTTAGACATAGTACTTATAGAACATCTAGTAGAATGTTTAAATATAAGTACTTTCTCTGAAAAAGATAATTTAACTAAATTTTGAAATATATTTTCATCGGTTAATAAATTCCAATTGAATTTGGAGGATGAAGGACTAAACCAACCCATAATAATCTTGTGAAAATTAGGGTGGAAGACGGGATTCGAACCCGCGACCCTCGGTACCACAAACCGATGCTCTAACCAACTGAGCTACATCCACCATTTAAGTTCGCAAATATAAATAATTAAAAATTAGTTTAAGATATTTAATAAGAGAATAATCTAATTTGAATAATTATAATAAATTTAAAGGATGTTATAGTTATTATCAATAGATATTGATTAATATTTTTAAGTTATTAAATGCATTTACTCAAAACTCTTTGTGCTATCCATGCTCCATCAGGAAATGAATCTAATTTAAAGAATTACATTTTAAATTATATCAACCTAAATATTCAAGATTTTAAAGTTAAACCAACTATTATAAAAGATGGCATTCAAGAATGTTTGATATTAAAATTTGGCACTCCTAAAACAGCAATTTTTGCACATTTAGATTCTATTGGATTTACTGTTAGATATGGAAAAGAACTAATTAAAATTGGTGGTCCAAAAACTTACGATGGTATCGAGTTAGTAGGTAAAGATTCTCTTGGGAATATTGAGACAGAATTGTACAATTACGAAGATGAAAACGGAAAAAAACACACTGATTATATATTTGACAGAGATATTGATAGAGCAACAGAATTAACATTTAAGCCAAATTGGAGAGAAGATGACGATTTTGTTCAATGTTGCTATATGGACAATCGATTAGGTGTTTGGAATGCTTTAGAAGTGGCAAAAACATTGGAAAACGGAATTATTTGTTTTTCAACCTATGAAGAAGTTGGTGGTGGAAGTGTTGGATTTCTTGGAAAATATATTTTTGAAAAATGGGGAGTTAAACAAGCCCTGATTTCTGATATTACTTGGGTTACAAGTGGCGTAAAGCATGGAGAAGGAGTAGCTATTTCTCGTAGAGATTCAGGTCTTCCTAGAAGAGTTTATGTAGATAGAATAATAAAATTAGCAGAGAAATCAAAAGTTCCTTTTCAAATTGAAGTTGAATCATCAGGTGGGAGTGATGGAAATCAACTACAAAAATCTCCTTATCCTTTTGATTGGTGTTTTATTGGAGCGCCTGAAGACAATGTACATTCACCAGATGAAAAAGTACATAAGAAAGATATAAAATCTATGACTGATCTTTATAATTATCTAATGAAACATTTATAATGAAATACGGAATTAATATTTTAGGGCTTATCCCCCTGAGATTTGCACCTAAGGATCAAAGTGAAATGATATCACAGGTTTTATTTGGTCAACATTTTAAAATTTTAGAATTTAAAAAAAAATGGGTTAGAATAATTTTGTATGCAGACAATTATCAAGGTTGGATATGTTCCAAACAATATATGGAAATTGAGAAGAAAGATTATGAACAATTATCTTTGTCAGTATCAGATTTTTCCATAGATAAAACTTCTTATTTAGTTGATTTAGAGGATAGTTCAGAAATAGCAATTCCAATGGGCTCTACTCTCCCCTTTTTAAACAACAGATTAATTAATATAAATGGAAAAAAGTATAAATACTTAGGTGAAGTTTCATCAAGGAATATAAAAGATGTAATTAAGTATAGTATGCAATTTCTAAATTCTCCATATTTATGGGGAGGAAAAAGTTTTCTTGGGATAGATTGCAGTGGTTTTACACAATTAGTTTTTTCTATTTGTGGTATAAAAATTCCTAGAGATGCTTATAATCAAATTGAATCAGGAAAGAAGTTAAATTTTTCCGAAACAAGACCTGGAGATCTTATTTTCTTTATTAATGATAGTGATAGAATACATCATGTTGGTATTGCATTAAAAGATGATAAAATTATTCATGCATCTGGAAAAGTTAGAATTGATACTCTAAATAATGACGGTATTTTAAGAAACAGTATCATTTCTCACAAGTACCATTCAACAGTTAGAATCAAAGATAAATAGTTTATAATTAATTACTTTATGAAAAAATTAATTCAAAATATATTTATTATACTACTAACAAAAATAATTTTTTCTTGCTCTGAAAAAAAAATAAATCCAAATTCCTGTTTTGATATATATAATTTGATGCAGCATCAAGAGGATTCATGGAATTATGGAAATATAGATGACTTCATGAGTATTTATTGGAAAAACGACTCCATAGTTTTTATTGGTAAATCTGGTATTAATTATGGATGGGACAAAAACATTACCAACTATAAAAATTCATATAAAACCAAAGAGCATATGGGAAAACTAAAATTTAAAAATATAATTTGTAATCCTTTAAATGATTCAACTCATATTGTTACAGGTGTATGGAGTCTAAAAAGAAATGATTCAATTGGTAATATAAATGGCTTTTATACTTTATTATGGATTAAAAAATCAAATGGTTGGAAAATTATTTATGATCATACTTCTTAAATAACTTAAGTCTCAAACAAACAATTATATTTGCAACAAAAATTTAATTAAAATGGCAGGAAATAGAACATTTACAATGATTAAGCCTGATGCTGTTGAATCCAACAATATTGGCAACATAACTCAGATGATATCAGATGCTGGATTTAAAATAAAGGCTATGAAGCTTACCCAACTTACTCGAATCCAAGCTGAGGAATTCTATGCTGTTCATAGTGAAAGACCTTTTTATGGAGAATTAGTTGAATATATGACCTCTGGTCCTATTGTAGCTGCAGTTTTAGAAAAAGAAAATGCTGTAATTGAATTTAGAAATCTAATAGGTTCTACTGATCCAGATGAAGCTAAAGAAGGAACAATTAGAAAAAAATATGCAGAATCTAAGGGAAGAAATGCAGTGCATGGTTCAGATTCTGACGAAAATGCTCAAATCGAAACAAACTTTCATTTCAGTAAAGACGAACTCTTATAATTAATAAACTTTTACTGAAAACAGTGTATTATATAACTATAAAAAAACCCGCCAAAAAGGACGGGTTCAGTATAGCTTATATAAACTTTATAATATTATTTTTTAATAAATTTTGAATTTAATATAGAACCATTTAAGGAATTAAGTTCTAAGAAATACACTCCATTGGTTAATGTTTCAATATTTAAAGTAGCTTGATTTCCAGAAATATCTTTAACCATAACTAAGTTACCAATCATATTGTAAATATTTACAGAAATTAATTTATGTACAGATTGTATGTTTATCGTTCCATTAGATGGATTTGGAAAAACAGATAAATTATTATCTAACTGAGTAATTCCAGTACTAGTTCCAGGGGTAATACAAGAACCGTACTCTAAAGAAAGAGTAGTATCTTGAGAAAAACCACCTAACAAATGATTTCTGTCATCATAGTTTCCTGCATCTGCACATGGTTCACCAGCAATATTTTCTTTACAAGAATAATCAGGACAGTTACCATTTAAAATGGTAAAATGACCTCCGGCAGCGGGTAAACTTGTACTTCCAGACCAAATACCATCACCATCAGAATCATCTAATAGTAATGCATCATGTCCACCTACAAAACCACCGCCAATATAAATACCATCACCAGAAACATTTCCAGCTATTGAATCAGTATGTACATTGAAAGTAACTGTGTATGTTGCAGGTGGCGGTGGCGGGGCTGCCCCTGTTTTTTGATAAGTAAATCTCCACCATCCAGAGCCACCTCCAGCAGATTTAATATCAGCGTGAAAACCATTTCCTCCGTTAATCATAGTAATAATATAAGAAATTGATGTAGGAACAGCAGCTCCTCCATTTATTTCCCCACCATTAACTGCTTTTGGAAGACCTAAATGACCTCCAATTCCAGAAATAGTTAAAGTGTCACCAGACATTGCCCATGTGTAAGTTCCACTTCCATCATGAGGAGCAACAGGTGTACCGCATTGCTCTGAAGTAACGCCTTGCCAATCTTCCAACCAAGTATTTCCATCCATATATTGCATATATGATCCTCCGGCAGAAAAAGTAATAGAATCGTCGAAAATACATGCTCTAGTTGCAGTATCTGTGCTTGAATTACTCCACCAGTTCATAGCTCCTTGACCTTGATCTCCGCAACCTAAAGAGCCTGCAGCTGGTATAATTTTCCAGGTACCTTCCATTTGAGCATTAAAACTCAAAGTTAAAAATGTTAAAATAAATGTGTATATTTTTTTCATAAAGTAAATTTTAGTTATTTGAATGAAATATTAATAATAATAGTGTTAAGAGGACACTAAGATAATATTTTAAAATTGTTATTTTATTAACATATGTTAAATTTAAAAAAATAAAAATAAAAAAAATTAATGTGATTCTGTTATAGAAAAAAATTATAAATAGTTGGGTACATTTATCAAAAAAACATAATTTAAAAATGATTAAATGTCAAAAGCACTTATTTAACTTAGATTCTAGTGAATATTATCTTAATTGTGCATATAAAAGTCCACTTCTAAAAAAAGGAGAATTACTAGCAATTAATTCTATTAAAAATGAAAGAACTCCCTCCTATTTAAAACCCAATAATTATTTTGAAATTTCAGATCAAATAAGAAGAGAATTTTCAAGAATTATTAAATCTCATAAAGATGAAGTAGCCATAATACCATCTAGTTCTTATGGATTTGCCAATGTTTTTAATAATATTAACTCCAATGGAAATAAAGCTATTGTTGTTGAAAATGAATTTCCAAGTGGATACTTTTCAGTAAAAAAATGGTGTAAAGAACATAATGTTCAGTTGGAGGTTATTAAAAGAAATAAATTATCTGCTAAAGATTGGAATAAAAAAATTATAAACTCTATAGATTCTAATACTAGTGTAGTATTAATCTCTTCTATTCATTGGATGAATGGAACTAAATTTGATTTAAAGAAAATAGGTGAAAAATGTGAAATTAATAATACTTATTTTATTGTAGACGGTACTCAATCTGTTGGTGCAATGTCCATTGATGTAATAGATTTTAAAATTGATGCTTTAATCTGTGCAGGATATAAATGGTTATTTGGACCCTATTCTATGGCACTTGGCTATTTTTCATCCAAATTCAGTGACGGAATTCCAATTGAAGAATCATGGATGAATAGAACTAATGCTCAAGAGTTTAGTAACCTAACAGAATACGATTCTAAATACAAACCAATGGCAGGTAGATACAATGTTGGAGAAACCGCAAATTTTATTCTATCTGCTATTATGTTAAATGGTTTAAATCAAATAAATAGTTGGGGAATCAATAACATAGAATCTTATTGTAAAAAACTTTCCGAAATAGTAACTAATGAACTTAGCCCTTTAGGAATAGCTTTTGAAAATGAGAATTATTTTGCCTCTCACCTATTCTCCCTTGGATTACCAGATCATTTAAATTTATTGTCATTTAAAAATATTTTGGAAGAGAAGAAAATAAGGGTATCAGTTAGAGGATCTAATTTAAGGGTATCAATTAATGTATTTAATGACGAAAACGATATAAATAAATTAGTAGAAACAGTAAAAGAATTTATTTAACTGTTAATTTCATTTAAAACCTTTTGAATTATCGCACAGGAAATTTCAATTTCCTGAAAAGAAATATTTAATGGTGGTGCTATTCTAAAACTTTCAGGACATGAAAGAAACCAAAAGCTAAGAACTCCATTTT
>Ga0315315_10000012_pt1 | contig 134911 bp, 172 predicted proteins | sample M140m3416metaG_FD_203699 | JGI IMG/M metagenome (GOLD analysis project Ga0315315, IMG submission 203699) | Ammonia-oxidizing marine archaeal communities from Monterey Bay, California, United States - M1 40m 3416 | ecosystem: Environmental > Aquatic > Marine > Intertidal zone | place: USA...
TCCAGAAATAGCCCTAATAAACCCCATATAGGATCTATGTCTATATGATACCTGTTTGATAGAGGCTATTTTGAACCTATAGTGTATTTTTTACTCTCAATATATAGCTAAGAAAATATTTCGCCTGATGTTTTTGTTTTTTTGTGTTTTATAAGTCTAGATTGTGTATTATTTAGGGTATAAAAAGGGTTAATCTTGTGGTTATTACAAAGTATGACCTATTTCAAACCTTTGTTTATATTTTATTTTACGTTTGAAATAGACATAGTTTTGTATGCCGTAATTCAAACGTAAATTTAATCTATGTATATATCAAATGCCGAAAATAGAATCAAGATTGAACCCAATAACCAAATGGGTCAGGAGAAATATCATGTCAATGACATACAGGACAGAAAAAGTAACAGTTTTACGAGATTGGAAACTTGCGGTAATGAATATGTTCCTACAATTGTGTGTTGTATCATGGGTCATATATTCTTTATTTGACCAAAAAACATATATCGAAAGTGAAGTACCAACGGGTGTCGTGAGCTCATGGGGTTTAGGTGGCACGGAATATACCGATAAACAGGTAAGTATATACAATGGAGAACAATCTTTTTGTAATAACCTTGGTTCTTACGCATTTAACTATTCCACAGATTGGTATTACAAAGTACCTATCTGTGTATATTCTGCAGCAGAAGAATTGATTTCAAAGTTACCAACTGGTAACGTCATGTTTTTCACCACACATATCGCACAGACACTCAAACAGAGATATACCACACCAGAAACTGGGTGTCTAAAAGATCCCAATGGTATAAAAGAATATGTAGAAGAAATGGGTCAGTGTATACACTCTATGTCAGATAACTTCCTGTCCACGGGTATAGAGGATAGTATTTTTGCCTTCAATCACTATTATGACTCTTCTGTAGAGTCTGGTCCAAAGCCAGTCACGTATATCAGAAAACCAGGTTCAGATGAAAATTTGTATACGTTCGAAGAAGGTAGTTCCATACGTTTAAAAATGTCTGAATGGTTAGATATAGCGGGTATTGATCTCGATAAACCATTAAATGAACAAGTATCCGAAGGTGTGGAAACACAGGTATCAGGGTTTAATGGGGCTGGACAAGATATTGATAATTACCCATACGTAAGAACAAGTGGTGTAAGATTAAATATCAAGATTAAATATCATAATTATGAATTACATGCGGATAAGACAAATATCGGTAAAAAGGATATATATGCCATAGTTAACGTTGAACCAAAATTGGGGTGGTTTTCGAAAGGTAATGAAATATACTACGAACAGTTACCAAACGTCACAATGTTTGATATAAACAACCCTGTTAATTTAACAACGGGTCAACCAAATGGTATATATACAGACTTCTACAGGTACGGTGTTTTAATTGATATCCAACAAAGTGGATTGGTAGGTGAAGTCAATTACGTATTTGTTTTACTCCAATTAACATCAGGTTTGGTTCTTTTGGGTGTTGCTTCATCAGTTGTTGGTTTTGTTGCTAAATACTTGATGAAAGAAAAGTCACCGATATACAAAAGTATTATACAAGAAGAGTTTGACGTCGCTAAGGAAGCTGCACAATATGCCGCCCAAGCGTGTGTAGCATCAAAGGTATTCAAGGAAGCCGATGAAAGTGGAGAAGGTGATTTAGACTTCGAAGAACTTAGAAAACTCGTTAGAATGTGTTTCTCCAAAAACTTTTTGGAAAGATCCGAAACAGATAGTGATATTAGTGAAGGTACATTCACCGAATCTGATATCATGTCCATGACATTATATTTGATGCGCGCAGCTGATGAAAAACTTAATGATAGAATCTTATACAAAAATGAAAAAACAATACAGGAATTACAGAAATCTAAGATTTCTTTACATCAATGGCAGGAATTGTGTGTTGCGGGTGTATTAGAACGAAAAAAAATGCAAACTATAATAGATTCAAACTCTTTTCTAAATAAAGTAAAATAAAGTAAATTATAAATTATACAATATCCATTTTTATACACGAAGTTTAGTTTTACGTATAAAAAGGGTTCATTTACCGTCTACCAATACGCGTAGGGTTAACACGTCCGAATGCAGACGAAATAGATTGTGTTTCTTCCCGAGAATCATGGTCCATAGAATCTGGTCGTGTATTTGTAGAAGTAGGACTAAATATACCACTCAAAGGGGGTGTCCTAGGATCAAATAACATCGATTCTATCATACCACGTGGTTGAATAACAGCAGGTCTAGAGACACGTTCGAAACGAGTTACGTTCGCGCGTAAAAGTTCACGTTTTTGTTCAATTATTTCGTGTCTTAACGCCTCATTATCCTCAAGTAATCTATAATATTCGTTAGTTAAATCGAGTAAATAACTATCGCGTGCGAGATCTTCACCTGTTAAAAAAAGTTTTTTCAAATTATCACACATCTCTAAATATACACCTTCGGGTAAAGATTCTTTATGATCATCCAAAAGTGACATTGTTTTACGTATTGGATTAGTCGACATCGTTATACGTTATTATATATTAAAATACGTTATTTTTTAATTAGTTTATTTTTTAATACATTAAAAGCACCTGTATAGATTAAAAATTTTATAAATTTACCTACACGAATTAAACGCAATTTCATGGTTTGTTCGATATGTATATTACGAATATCCCTTAAATTGTTACATATATCAATGTATGCACCCTCGGGTATCTTATACTTGTGCTCATCGACTATATTTAGTACAGTTCTAAGACTTTTATCCATATATTACTATTAATACTATACATTATTATCTTCGTCAACCATATCCGCCCAATTATCGTTACCGATACCGGGGTCTTCGGGATCGCCGGGGTCTTCGGGGTCTTCGGGGTCTTCGGGGTCTTCGGGGTCTTCGGGGTCTTCAGGGTTACCGTTCTCTTCATTTTCGACCACGATACGTAAACGTTCCTCCAAACTCAAACCGTTAACGTCCAAACACTTATACTCGTGGTCAGGCATTTCGGGATCAAGAATATCGCCGTGTGAAATACACAGTTCACAAGGTTCCGTTGGTGTTTCGCCAGGTTCGTGATTGTGTAACGGAGGTTTCACTTTAACGGGTTTTGGTGTTTTTCTCCTCTTCTTAACAATAACAACCGGTTGAGTTGTTGGAGTCGGAGTCGGAGTCGGAATCGGAGTTTCTGGTTCGTCTTTAGGTACCGGTTTTGACGAGACTTCCATATTGGCGTGTTGTTTACACGTGTCGTGTTCAGGAATGCAATATTTTTTACACTGGTCACCCTTTTTGGTCAAACATTTACACCGAACGCGTGGTTCCACATTTACAGGTTTAGAAACTTTTGGGTTTTTAACCCTATGCATATCCATTACCATATTTTCAGTAGCAATAGTTGATACTCTAATGATATCCAATTGGTCCTTGTGTTCCTTTTCCATGGTTTCTATCTTACCGGTAAGATAAATGTGTTCATTAGATAAATCAATGACAAGTTTTTCAAGTTCCTTGTTTTGTGTCATGACTTTATCAAACTTGTCAACAAGAGATTTTACAAGGTCGTTGGTGACAAGTTGAGATTTATTACTTTTATCAATGTGTGTATTGTTATCTCGCATAAGTTTAACGAGAACATTTTCAATTGAATCAGACATATTTGCTTATTTATATTTTTTATTTTAATTTTTAAACTATTCCAACTTAGGCTTTCTTTAACTTAAATTTACGTTTCCGGATTTAGTTCAGAAGTTAAGGTTTCAAATAATTATGATGGTGTGACAAATTTCCATTCCAGTGTGTTATAAACATCTTCCGTTTCTATATCAGCCATTTTTTTAACTTCACCATCCCCATTCTGAGCAATAAGAGCGTATAAATCAGTACTAAACGATAAACGAAAATAACGTACACCATCAGTGGTATCAAGAGAACTCGAAACGAGTGTTATAATTTTCTTATTATCTGCTGAATCAATAGATAATTTTCCATTTGTATGACCTAAATATTGAGTTTCACTAAATTTAAAGTAAAATTGGTTACTATTACTATTATTAGCGCTTGCACGTATTAGTGTAAACGGTCTCGTAGAATTCTTACCAATAATAGATTCATAAATATCAGCACCTTCTGAAGTAGTAGCATAATATGTCTGATTGTTTATTACAGCTTCTCCCATTTCAAAATCACCTTGGATAGGTGTGAATACCCTTACGTCAGGTGCTGTAAGTTCGAGAGTCGCGGCTAAATCGTTCTTAGTCACTACAGGTCTATTTGAAACCGGACCGCCGTCGGATAAAGTTATATCTTCATTTTGGTTACTACTATTAGTGTATGTCGCAATTATCTTAATCGTATGTACACCGACATAACTATACGATCCTGTACCTTGAAATTCGTAGGTTAATAATTTTGCATAGTTTTTAAAATATTTTTTATTACCAGCTATTTCAGTACCTGAATTAGAATTACCTTGGTACCTATATATAGATTGTGTATCAGAAGCAGTAGCACCATCAGCATTAGCAGTATTACCATCAGTAGTAACATAGTGTTTAATATCGAGTTTATATACGTTTTTAAAACCGGCTTGATTCGACCATGTAATACCAATCTTAACGTTTTTTGATAACACTTCATCTGATATTCCATTGTTGTATTCGATTTGGTACGTTTCGGTTTTGCCTCCACCTATTTCATACGTTTCGGTCGTACCGGATTCGGATGAATTCGAGGAATCGGGAAGAAATGTTCGTGTAACCGTAGGTTCCTCGATACTAGGTACAATTTCGTCTTTTTTGTCCTTGTCATCGTCATCGTCATCGTCACCGCGTGTTAGAAAATAAGTTGCTACCGCTATTGCGATAATAAGTAAAAGGAAACCTAGTATAATAGGTGTCGTATCATTACGTCGAGAATACCCCGGTCCTAAATTATTAAGGATACTACTCATTACTATTAGTATAACCATATTTTATTTTCAATACGTGTACACCTCCTGAAAGAAAAGCGTATACATGTTTGAATGTATCGTCGCAAATTTACTATATTAACGGTCCTTGTCATCTTTGGGGAGTAGGCACTTTTCTGTAAGATCTTTGCCAATTACTTTTAACTGCATGTTCTGAACAATTTTGAAAATCTGTTGGGCTAAAACCACATTCCCCACTTTTTACAGGGTTTTGAATATCCATACTTTTAAATCTACACGGATATCTCCATTTACCATCTCTCCATTCAGATGTCAATGAACCTTGAAATCCTTTACAAGTATCAATTGTATCACATTTTTCTTTACACTCGTCTATAGTTCCCCACATGGACATATTTAAGTCATAATCGTCGAATGCATTCTGGGGGCCTATTACTATACCCGTTACTTTAGTGTAAGAATTTTTCGCTGAACATGTTGCCGCTGTTAAAACACCATCATCACACGAGCTATTCCCCGAGACAGCATAACCACTATTACAAATAGGTTGGCATGTTTCACCGTCCTCAAGTTCAGATACACAATCACCTATAGTACCATTCGTTGGTGGTGTAGACGTATCACAAGAATCGCCTTTAGGACGAATTATTCCATATAAATGTGTATTACCCATAGTAGTTTCACTCGGGTTGTCTTCAATATTATCAGAATTTGCTTCGACACCTGAAAAATAACACTTATTTTGTTTCGGATAATAAAGTATAGATTTACATTTATCCATACTTAAACATTTAGTTTTACAAGCACTGAGATTATTACCACTATCCAACATCGCCGATAGATACTGGTACTGAGCGATCGTGTTCTCTTTATCGCTACGGTCTGTTCCTGGGTTAGCATTTGTTGGACGACCAGCGTCAATCCAAATCCCGGTTACATCACTTTTAAATTTCTTTTTCTCGTATTTAACAAAACTACCTAACTGAGGTGTTTCTGATGCGGAAGTTCCTTTTTCAATATCATACGTGTATGGTACATGTTCAGGGGTTTGTAGTGCACCTCCATTACCAGTGTCTGTAATCACCGTAATACCATTTTCTTTTATTATCCAACCAGGTACATATTGAGGTTCTGAGTATACTATTTTTATTTGTTTGATTTGTGTATTGGATCCTATAGTAAATATCTTATCATTCGTACTGTAACCCGATCTACCCCATTTTGATAAACTATCATCATCTATAAACATGTTATCCGAATTATTGTTATGAGTAGGTATTATGTGTATAAAAGTCTGGTCCTTTGTTAATAAAGTGTCATCGAGAAATATATATTCAATGTGTGGACCAAGTGCCGATGATCTTATGTTCATGATAAATTCGTATTGGTAAAGAAAACAGGTTGCAACTTTTATTTTATCAGCCAAATAACACTCTGTATACCCCGCGAGTCTATATCCATCCTTACAAGTAGGTTGACATGTTGAACCACTCGCGAGATCAGATGGACAACCACTATTCGTAATACTATTCACTGTTGTCGAAGACGCATCACAAGTACTTGGAAAATTCGTTGACAATTTCCATTCCAGTGTGTCAAAAACAGTTTCTGTTTTTACCTGAACCATTGTTTTGACTGCACCATCCCGATTCTCATCAAGAACAGCGTATAAATCATTACCAAACGATAAACGAAAATAACGTACACCATCAGTGGTATCAAGAGAACTCGAAACGAGTGTTATAATTTTCTTATTATCTGCTGTATCAATAGATAATTTTCCATTTGTATGACCTAAATATTCAGTTTCACTAAATTTAAAGTAAAATTGGTTACTATTACTATTATTAGCGCTTGCACGTATTAGTGTAAACGGTTTCACAGAACTATTACCAACAATAGATTTATGAATATCAAGATCTTCTGAAGTAGCATAATACAACTCATTGTCTATTTCAGCGTCTTTCATTGCAAAATAACTTTGAATAGGTGTGTATACCCTTACTTCAGGTACTGTAAGGTTGAGAGTCGCGGCTAAATCTTCAGTTTTAACTTCAACCGTTTTTGTAGTTGTACCTTCGGTTAAATTTATATTTATATCTATAGCTTTACCTTCGCTATCTTCACCAGTGTATGTCGCAATTATCTTAATCGTATGTGTACCTACAAAACTATACGCTTTAGGATTTGTTATATCGGTCCCACTATCATCTTCAATGGTGGGTTCTAAACCTTGAAATTCTTGGGTTAAACCTTTTGCATAAATTTTAAAATAATTTTTATTAGCAGGTATTTCAACACCATTTACATCGTACCTATTTATCGGTTTGGTATTCTTTTTAACATTATCTACATAGTGTTCAATATCGAGTTTCGTTACGTTTTCAAAACCGGATTTATTCGACCATGTAATACCAATACTAACGTTTTTTGATAACACTGTATCTGATATTCCACCGTTATATTCGATTTGGTACGTTTCGGTTTTGCATCCACCTATTTCATACGTTTCGGTCGTACCGGATTCGGATGAATTATAGGAATCGGGAAGAAGTGTTCGTGTAACCGTAGGGTCCTCGATACTAGGTACATTTTCGCTTGTATTTTCGTCTTTTTTGTCCTTGTCATCGTCATCATCACCGCGTGTTAGAAAATAAGTTGCTACCGCTATTGCGATAATAAGTAAAATGAAACCTAGTATAATCGTACGATTACGTCGAGAATACCCCGGTCCCAAATGACTGAGGAGACTATTCATTACTATTAGTATAACCATATTTTATTTTCAATACGTGTACACCCCCTGGAAGAAAAGCGTATACATGTTTGAATGTATTTTTACGTTTTTTATATTATATACCCGCTCAACAATCTGCCGGACAATTATTATTATTGCACGCCTGTGTACCGATTTGGGAACCGAACTGATAACCTTGTTCCATCTTCAATTCAATTTCTTTTTTTTGCACCGGCTAGGTCACAATATTGATTAGTCGGGGTGGTGGAGGTGGTGGAGCGGCGGAAATACTATTAAACGCTCTATTGGTGGTGGTCATCGTCGTCATCATCGTCTTCTTCTTCTTTGTGAGATGGTTCGTGCGCGTTGAAAGCGTTCTTACTATACTAAAAAGAATAGGTATTTTGTGTGGAAATTGTATCAACTTTATTTGGAATTGGAAGCAAAATCCTACTCAGAAAAGCGCGTTCCTTAAAAATTACAACACCCGAACCACCGTTACCACCTATTTTAAAAAAACTATTTTGTTTTATAGATACATACGTCTGAATAAGTTTTATTCATAATTTCATTTACCGATGGTTGTACGCCATTAATAATCATATTTCGAAGATACGTAGGTAAATCACCTAAAGAAGTACCTGGGTAATTTGCATTCAAAAATGCATTAATAATGTGATTTTCTTGGTTATCTCGATCTGATGCATTAAGAACAGTCGACGTACCTTTACCACAATCTGTACTTTGGTCACACTTATTAGTAGCTACATTCACAGAAGCGGGTGATATATATGGATTATTTAAAAAAATTTGATTAGGAACGCATGCACAGTCATTATTACAGGTTTGAGAGATGGAAAGGGGTGGGCATGCTGTACCACTTCCTATCGGTTGTTGTGTTATAATATATTTTTTTGTTTGTTCACCTTCGCCACACGTGGCCGAGCATGCAGACCAATTATTCTCATAGAAACCCTCACAGTCAACGTCAACGGCAACGGCAACGGCAACACTTTCATCCGCCGTATTCGTAGACGGATACGATCTACCACTTCCCCAAATGATTCGGACACCTCCTGCTCCACCGACCGAACCAGAGCGATTTGTATCATCTTCACAACCCCCAGCACCACCGCCATATAGTCCACCAATACCAGCTTTTCCACCACCTGCTCCACCTGAACCACCACCACCTGGATTATTCGGAGTACCACGCAAACCATCCGTACCCTGTCCATCAAGTCCTACACCACCGCCACCATTATTTTGTTCGCCTCCACTGCGTTGTCCACCACCACCACCACCGCCACCGGCAGTACCACTACTACCGTAGCCATAGTTTTTAACTCCACCATTACCACCGGTACCACCATATCCACCAGCGCCACCACCACCGCCACCACCGGTATTTCGTCCGCCATGACCGCCATATCCACCATAGCCACCACCCCGCAATGTCACCTGACTGGAGCGAAAGTACCGCCCTCCGGCTGCATATGTGTTTATTCCATAAGTACCACCGACACCACCATAAGCTATTAACATATCGGTTCCACCGTATGTTATTTTAGATTCACCCCCAGTTCCTGCTTTGTTGGTTGAGTTATTTACATTAGTACCAGCACTGCCACCCGCACCTACCTGGACAGTCACGGTCGAACCCTGGGTAACCGAAAATGTTCCATACGCGAGACCTCCTCCACCACCACCAGCTCCAGAGTATTGACTGGCACCTGAACACCCCGTACTACCTCCTCCACCACCAACAACGACACAACTTAGAGATGTTACACCCGTGGGTACAGTGAAAGTTCCTGAGCTAGTATATACAATCTGTCCCGGGGCCGCTGGTGCCTTATTTGAATTTATACTTGCATTTATTGTATCGTATTGGGTCTTATAATATTGTGGTGTATTTACTAACGTTTTGTTTTTGTTTGGGTCGGTATTCTCAGTAGTAATATCCGCATATTCTGTTTCGAGGTACTCCGGGAAATTTGTGTTCAGTTCACTTATCGTTGATTTCTTAGGCCATTGTGTTTTAATAACATAACTGTTTACTTTCGTATCCGAAGGACATGCTTCACCTTGACCAACCGCATCTATGCGATTGTGTCCCCAATATTGACAATTGTGTATATCATTGGGCCCACAATCAAACACGTTATATCCAACTATCTTTTTTCCGTCATCAGTTTCCGTAAGATTGGTCCAATACGATTCGCAATCTTTAGAGTATCTAAACTCGAATATCGTACTAGATTTATTATTAATATCAGATAGTTTAGCGACTTTTAGTACATCATTATCATCAGATAAGTACATATAATATTTATCACCACCCGTAGTTTCGTACGCGAATTTTCCATATTTTACCGTATCTGTATCAGTAACATCTTCGGGTTTTTCCAAATAAAATTTTTGTCGCGCGTTATTACTCGAAGTTTCATCCGTCATAACAATTTTATTAGTCGAATTCACACCGAAGTATTTATACGAATGTCCCAACTCTGGAAAATTCGGGTAAAAATAACCGGTATCGCCCGTTTTTTCAAACCCGAGTTCTTGTATAAAACAGGTTTTTCGTACCCACCATTTAGTATCGTTTATATTACACGGGTTCTTATTAATAAATTTGTATATATCGTCTGTACTATCCTTTGGGTACACGTAAATTTTAGTACCCTCCGTACCAAGTATTTCCTCGAGTGTATCTTTTTTACGTGTAAGTTCGCTCCAGGTTGGTAAATTAGATTCTTTTACTGAAATATCTGATACCGATACACCAAAATCGTTTGTACTTAACGAAAAATCCCCCGAATAAACTTTTGTATCATCACTTATACTGTTATAATACACACTGAGTGTATTAGTACCTAGAATTTCAGGTCCAAACTTCTTATTTTCGATCGCTTTCAAATTCACGTCCATAAAGTTTTGAAGGTTCTGGGGTGAATCGTCTTCAGTTTCGTGTATTTTATTGCCTGATTCATCGTCGTATAAAACCATTATCCATTTATTTACAGTTCCAGAAACATTCGCATAATTTTTCCAATCAATACCGAGTGAACCTATAGTATACTTTTCCTCTGTAAAAAGTCGACACTTATACAAAAGTAAAATGATAAATAGAATGATAAGAACTGTAAGAAGTATCATTTTATATATCACGAGATTTTTTATACCGAAATAATAAAAATGTATCGTCGCAAATTTACTATATTAACGGTCCTTGTCATCTTTGGGGAGTAGGCACTTTTCTGTAAGATCTTTGCCAATTACTTTTAACTGCATGTTCTGAACAATTTTGAAAATCTGTTGGGCTAAAACCACATTCCCCACTTTTTACAGGGTTTTGAATATCCATACTTTTAAATCTACACGGATATCTCCATTTACCATCTCTCCATTCAGATGTCAATGAACCTTGAAATCCTTTACAAGTATCAATTGTATCACATTTTTCTTTACACTCGTCTATAGTTCCCCACATGGACATATTTAAGTCATAATCGTCGAATGCATTCTGGGGGCCTATTACTATACCCGTTACTTTAGTGTAAGAATTTTTCGCTGAACATGTTGCCGCTGTTAAAACACCATCATCACACGAGCTATTCCCCGAGACAGCATAACCACTATTACAAATAGGTTGGCATGTTTCACCGTCCTCAAGTTCAGATACACAATCACCTATAGTACCATTCGTTGGTGGTGTAGACGTATCACAAGAATCGCCTTTAGGACGAATTATTCCATATAAATGTGTATTACCCATAGTAGTTTCACTCGGGTTGTCTTCAATATTATCAGAATTTGCTTCGACACCTGAAAAATAACACTTATTTTGTTTCGGATAATAAAGTATAGATTTACATTTATCCATACTTAAACATTTAGTTTTACAAGCACTGAGATTATTACCACTATCCAACATCGCCGATAGATACTGGTACTGAGCGATCGTGTTCTCTTTATCGCTACGGTCTGTTCCTGGGTTAGCATTTGTTGGACGACCAGCGTCAATCCAAATCCCGGTTACATCACTTTTAAATTTCTTTTTCTCGTATTTAACAAAACTACCTAACTGAGGTGTTTCTGATGCGGAAGTTCCTTTTTCAATATCATACGTGTATGGTACATGTTCAGGGGTTTGTAGTGCACCTCCATTACCAGTGTCTGTAATCACCGTAATACCATTTTCTTTTATTATCCAACCAGGTACATATTGAGGTTCTGAGTATACTATTTTTATTTGTTTGATTTGTGTATTGGATCCTATAGTAAATATCTTATCATTCGTACTGTAACCCGATCTACCCCATTTTGATAAACTATCATCATCTATAAACATGTTATCCGAATTATTGTTATGAGTAGGTATTATGTGTATAAAAGTCTGGTCCTTTGTTAATAAAGTGTCATCGAGAAATATATATTCAATGTGTGGACCAAGTGCCGATGATCTTATGTTCATGATAAATTCGTATTGGTAAAGAAAACAGGTTGCAACTTTTATTTTATCAGCCAAATAACACTCTGTATACCCCGCGAGTCTATATCCATCCTTACAAGTAGGTTGACATGTTGAACCACTCGCGAGATCAGATGGACAACCACTATTCGTAATACTATTCACTGTTGTCGAAGACGCATCACAAGTACTTGGGATACACTCTGCAAGGGTCAATGTTCCCGCCGAACACGATGTTTTTCCCGAGACTGTATATCCAGTATCACACGTAGGTGTACACTCACTTCCGTGGGTAAATGGTGATGTACAATTAGTACCCGCAAGACCGTTCTCTGGATCCTGCATAGTACAAGAATTGGGCAAACACTCTGCCTTTGTTAAAACACCGAGAGAACACGATGTAGTACTTTTCGTACTCGAGAGTGTATATCCATTATCACACGTAGGTGTACACGTACCATTGTGGGCGAGTTCAGTTGGGCAATCACCTGCACCACCGTTCGTTGGATTCTCCATAGAACAGGGTGAGGGTTCACACGTTTGTTCGGTCAATTCTCCTAAGTAACACCTTGTTTGGACTCCTTTGCGTGTATATCCATCATCACACTCAAAGTTACACCAATTACTTGAATACATTGTATTTGTAAAAACATCACAAGTTCCTAATTCACCATTTGTTGGAGCAGTCGGTAAATCACATGAATTAGGTTCACACGTTGCCTCTGCTATTATTTCACCTAATCGACACTCTGTATTTCCCGAGACTGTATATCCATCATTACACCTAGGTTGACATGTTGAACCACTCGCGAGTGTCGTTGTACAATCACCATCAACTGCACTACCCAATGTTACGTATTTACCCTGCCTACCGTCCCACATTTTTGGGTCTGTACTAGTCATATCATCACAAGAACTGGGTTCACATTGCCCGTGGGTAATTGTTCCAAGTAAACACTCTGACTTCCCAGATATTGTATACCCATCAGGACAACTCTGTGTACATGATGAACCGCTCGCAAGATCATCTGGACAATCGCCATAACTACTATGCCATCCGTTATTTTCATAATCAGAAACTGGTTGTGTAATTTGCGCATTACAAGTTTTGGGTTCACACGTTGCCTCTGTTAAAATACCTAATTGACACGTTGTATTTCCCGAGACTGTATATCCATCATTACACGTAGGTTGACATGTTGAACCACTCGTGAGTGTCGATGTACAATCACCTACACCACCATTCGTTGGTGGTATAGACGCATTACAAGAATTTGCTAAACACGATGCTGCTGTTAAGTTACCGAGATTACACGAAGTCATATTTAAACCATCGGGTGACCATACTGTATACCCATTATCACAAATAGGTTGACATGTTGAACCACTCGCGAGTGTCGATGTACAATCGCCTACACCGCCATACATTGGTGCTATAGACGCATCGCATGTATTTGTCGAATCAGTATTATCCTGTTTAGAATCTGACTCTGGTGTGGTATCATCATCATCATTTTCTTCATTGTTGGTGTTATTTTTTACCGTAATTTCGTCATCTCCTGATAACAAATACCAACTCGTAAATATGGTAAAGACGGTAATTATTACAAAAACAAAAATTAATGACGTATTATTTGATTTATTATTATTGGTCAATAAATTCTTAATATTAAATGCCATTGTTATAATGTACTTATATTTTTTTTATTTATTCCGATTTTTCCGGGGTTTCTTCCTCAGTAGGTGATGTCTTTTCCTTGAATAAGTAAACCGCGGTGAATATACCAGTAGCCACTATAAGGATGGAAAATACTATAGAAATATAAAAAATATTACCGTACTATAAATGAATATTCGACCTGTTACTACAGTTATCACAGAAGCGCTTTTTATCGGTTTGATGTTACAACTTTTGGTCATGGGTCTTATGAAATTTGTGTATAAAGGTACAGGCGTGTTAATTATTGCAGGTGCGTTAATACATTTATTGTTTGAATACTCACCTTTCGGTAATATCAATGAAAAATGGTGTAAAATTATATTTAAATAGTTTAGTCTACGTTAGAATTCATATCTTCTAAAAGATTATCTTTGTCTCTAAGAAGTTCAAATAAATCGTCGTTTAAATCTTGTAGTTTATGTTCAATTTCCTCGTTATATTGAGCAAGGTAGGATTTGTAAAATTCTCTTTCATTCCCTACGTTGTGTCCTTTATCTAACAGATTCCCGATCGTGTATCTTGGTAATCGTATACCAAGTTCTCCCGCGCGTTTTTTAACAGCTTCTTTACGGACATTTACAGTAATTCTCTGTTTTGGTTTTGTGTTACGTATAGTTCTCTGCGTCTTCGTTATTCTTTCGTCCAATCTCCGTAATTCAGCTTCGTCGAATTCACGGTTTATACTTCGTCTTCTATCCATTTCATTAATCATTCTAGGTACGTTTATAGGTGGTATTATTAAAGAGTTAACATAATTTAACAATTCTTCTCTTTCATCCGGTTCGGGTGCGAAAACGTTATCATCGTCATCGTCACTTTCCTCGTAATATCTATAACGATGTGGTCTACGTTCAGTAGAAAATGGTACGGGTGGTACAAGAGTATTATCGATCATTATTTCTCTCATAACAAATTCTTCATCAGAATCAGAATCGCAATTTGAATTCGGATTTGAAAGGCTTTCGTGTACCTTTTTTATCGAGTTGCACATTTCGAGATAATTTCCCTCAGGTATTATCTCGGAATTCAAGTCAATAAGACGCATTAAATTTGTAAGTTCATCCATTTTTAATATCTTAAAAAAAATAATAAAAAACTCAACTAAGGTTTGGTATATTCACATTTATATCATAAAATGCATCTATAATTCTATTATTTGCATTCATAAAATTACAAATGTTTTCCATTTCGAGTTCGATATTGTCTAATTCTACAATATAACCATTCTGTAAACCTCTTGTGTGTTCATTAATTATACGCATATAATCTGTGAAAAACTCTTTACTATTAGAAGCGTGACCAATACTCTGTAATTCTTCTATAGTAACACATAAAGGTAAATTTAAGGCGCTACAATACGCAGTAAGTGCTTCTATTTTGAAACGAGAAGTTATACGGCGTCTTAATTTTGTTTGTATGAATAATTTTTTAATTTCTTTTCTTTTTCTAACGAGTACCATACACCTTTCGTATATAGTATCGTACGGATCATTTTGTAAGCTGCGAGGTAATACACGGTTACGATTATACGTATTTGTTTGTTCATTTTTATACACCTCGCTTAATTTATTACACATGTCTAAATAATCACCTTCAGATATACTATCCGAATGTTCATCTATAAATGTCATTATTTTATGAAGTGTATTAACACTCGACATTATTACTAAGTATTATATTTTATTTTTTAATTACCGATTTTGAAAGTAAAAGTAAAGCTTCTATAGCTTCACCGATTTCTTTATGTTTTAAACAAAAACCGTTTTTACCGGCTCTGCAATAACATTTTTCGTAAGGACAATTTGGACGCATTTTTTTTTCGTTTTTATTTATTTTTTTATTTTATTTTAACTTAAGCTTCGTATTCACTCAAAATTTCACCTTCTTCGATATCTTCATCCGTTTCTTCTTCTTCACTATCGATTTCTTCTTCTTCATCTTCACTCTCTAAATCCTGAATAGTATCATCGTCGATATTTTCAGGTAAAATAGAGTAAAGTTCTTCCCATTTAACATACCCTTGGATTTCATAATCATCGATTAAGTTGTCTAAATCGATTTTATCTAAAATACCCCAATCGTTTTCAAATAACCATTTCCAATAACCAAGTTTATTCCGAGTTATATTATACGGAAAAAGTTCAACGTTAGAATCGTTATCATCTTCAAACAATTCTTCCGTTTTTTCATCCATATAAATATTATACATGTAGTTTACAACGTCAATTTCTTTTTCCGATCTATAGCCTTTAGGTTCGTGAAAAAATGTGACGAAGTGTGCTTCGCCGTAAGAAGTTTTTACTTTTTTTTTATGAATACCAATGTATGCAATGTAATTTTTATTGTTTTTTGAAATTAAATGTTCCGGATACCCAAATTCCGCTCTTAGACCATAAACTTCTGTATTATAGCCACAAAGATCGGAACATAGATCGCCTAAATGGTTAAGTTTAATGAGGGACGTACAGTTTTTTAATAATTCTTGTGTGAGATAAGGCATTGTGTTTGTGTTTGTATATATAATATTAAAAGTCTAATTGTTTAAGTATGATTACATTTTATTTAACCATTGTTTTTTGTGGGTCTTCGTTCATAGTTTCATCAGGCTTAGAAGGTAAAGTTTTTGTAAGCTCATTCCAATGTAAATCTTTGTGAGATAATTTATTTTTCATAATAAATTTTTCACCCGATTTAATATCGGTAAAGTATTTACTCAAATATTTAGTCCAGAAATCACTCTTATTGCTACGAACAACGCGAGGAATAAGAATCGTATCTTTTTTATTTGTAGATAATTTTTTCGAAACCATATCGATAAATGGTTCAATAATACCACTACACCCTTTGTTTTCGTGAATAAACTCAATGAAACGAATATCGTCACGGTCTTCGATTTTACTCAAACCAATGTAACCAATATAATTGAATTCCTTAGGGTTACACTCAATAGGGAAATCTTCATTGGGTTTAAGACCCCAAATTTCCATATCCAGTTTCCCATCACTTGCGATAGTAGAGAAAAGTTCATCCATTTCCACGACCTGTTCAAGATCAGTGGTATTTTTTAACAATTGATAAAAGACAGACATTTTTATATTTTTTATATTTTACATGTTATCTATATCACTTAGGTCTTCGTTAGCTATTAATATTTCCTCTGCGACTATTTGATAAAAGGCCATTTTATACGCTAAGAATCCAAAAAGTGTCGCACCCATGTTAAAATCAAAAGGTAAACTCGAGGAATTCCATACCGATTCTCCTAAAGCAAGAAATGTAGGTACTAATAACCTTTTATTTAAACCTGGTGTTTTTCCAATATTATCGACGTAAGATGAAAGCGAATCTACATATATACATGATGCTATTGTACCTAAACTTGCAGATATACCGTCAACAGGTGTATGAAAAATAAAATGGTACGTCGAGATCGCAGCTCCGTATCTCAGAGTCGTTTTTTTAATTTTAGTCTTTATTTGTTCATATTCTGCTATACCTTCTTTTCTTTTAACTGGACACGAAATTCTAAGTGTTTTTTGTGCAGGGTTTATTATATTTAACATTAATTACTATTCATTACAATTTATTCGTTTAAGTATCTAATACATGATATCGATGTTAATATTTTCGTCGTTAAAATATTTTTTTTTAAATTCTCGTTCTTTATCGAGAAATTCTTCACATCTGTTAACTGATTCGTATATACGAACTTGAATTTCAGTTAATCTATCTTCGTGTGTAAAATTATCTTGTTTTCTAGACATTTTTCTCCATTTTTCACCGAAAAGGTTTATGTATTTCAAATTACGACTTTCGTATTCTAGTTCGTTCAACAATGTTCTGTATAAAACCAATGAATACGAATCATATTCTTCACGTTTAAAATCGTCGTAACAAAACTCTTCATATGCCAGTGTTTTCATACGTTGGTAAAGTTGGCTCACCCCATTTTTCTTTCCATTTTCTGGCCAAAGTTTCGAGTCTTTCTTTTGAGAATCGTGTATTTCGTGATTGTTTTTCCGGGGCTCCTGGACACACAAGGTTTTCGTATTCGTATTTTTGAGATTTTTCCCATATAATCCTTTGAACGTCTTCACAGAGTTCATTTGTCGCTTGACAGAAAGCAATTTTGTAGTCGTGTGTGTGTAAGTGTATGTAGTCCATTTCATTTGTTTATTATTGTTTTTATTTCTTTATTTATATTTGAAATACTTAGGTTTATAATGAACAAATTCCTTATCATGTTTTGAATATTCTAAAATAACAATCTCACCGGTATCATTTTTTGATACAATCTTGTTCGTATGAGAGTATATATTTTCTTTATTCATAACATCTTGGTGAAATGATACACGAGATTCTGTTCTTTTTAACGTTTGTGTATTTGAACCCAATAAGCGAGATATACTAGAGTAAAACGAAAACATGCTATTATTTATGTTTATTTTTTTATATACTAAATATAATATGGTTTCACTCCAGGAGTTACCTAAAAAGATTCAGTATATAACAATAGATTCAAATTTTGTTACAGGTACAAATAATACCTTTTCTTTTAACCTCGAACTTTCATCTAATACACATATAACAGATATAAGTAAGGTATGTGGTTTAAAGGTTGTTGATTTTTATGTAACACAGGTAGGTACAAGTAGTTCTGGTACGTCTAATGGTGCAAAGTACCTAGATATTATTTGCGAAGACGTACCAAAAGTTGCACAGATTCTAAATGAACGAAAGGGTGAAGTGTTTGCACGCATACCTTTGGAAAGATCATTTGATGGTTCTAATAATTTAAAACTACACGATAAACAGTGGAAATCTTTTAATAGACCGACATCTTTATTTAATCCTATATCGATTAAAAAACTCGATTTTGAAATCTATGAACAACAGGGTGATGGTGATTATGTAAAACTACAACCCGATTCGGAATGGTTCATGACATTAGAAGTTACGACAATAGACGTAAAAGAAAAACCTATAAACAAAGAAGTTCAAATTCTTGAGGCTTTACATAAACTTATCGGGAAGATAGATGAACTTAACGTAAATGTTAAAAAGCTTCCAGATAAGGAGGATATTGATAAAATGGAAAAAGAAAAAAAGAAAAAATATCCACTTTATTACCTTCTTACCGTAATTCTAATATTTGGAAGTGGATTTTATCTATTAAAACGTAAAAATGTAACTACACCTATGCAGGTACCAATGTCTGTACAACAAAGGTTTTAAATTTATTCAGCTTTTTTAGCTGGAGCTTTTTTAGCTGGGGCTTTTTTAGCTGGTGAAACAATTTTCTTTGCTGCTGTTTTAGAGGATGGTTTAGAAGTTGGCGCTGGGGTTGGTGCTGGTGCTGGGGTTGGTGCTGGTGCTGGGGTTGGTGCTGGTGCTGGCGCTGGTGCTGGCGCTGGTTTAGCGACTGGCGCTGGCGCTGGTGGTTCGATGAGATCAACGAGTTGTCTAAGTATACCATAAATAGCTTCTGGTCTAACCTTTGGTCTTTGAAATTCAGAGTCGATTTGGCTTCTAATGAAATCCATTGCGTAATATATATAAAAGAAATATTATCTTTATAGTAAATGTTATTCATCGGTCCAACTCCCCTGAGTGGAATTGGACAACATTGTAAAAAATATATGGATATCTTTCCTGAAGTTGGATATACTAAATATATTCAGATACAAGAAGATATACCCGAATCTGATAGTGCTTTTATATTCGCACTTCCTATAAAATATTGGTTGGATAAAATACCTGAAATTAAAAGAAAAATAAAAAATGTTACGTGTATGACCGTCTGTGAGACCGAGACGGTTCATGAAGATTATGGTAAGCTTTTTGATTTATTTGATAAAATTGCCGTACCAAGTGAATATTGCAAAAAAATATTTAAACGACAGTTCCCATCTAAACATTTTTACGTATTGCATGCACATATACCTGATAAGAGACCTTATACATTTTATCATATAGGTAATGTATACGATCCGCGTAAGAATTTTAATAAAATATTAGAATGTTTTATACGATTAAATAAACCTGATACTCGATTAATTGTTAAAGCAACGTGTAAATACCCGTTTAAAGTCAATATACCAAATGTTACTATTATTAATGATCTTTTATCAGATGAATATATGGAAGATATACACAATAAATCCGATTGTTATATAAGTTTTTCATCGTCAGAAGGTGTAGGTATGGGTGCAGTAGAAGCAGCTGTAAGAAATAAACCAGTTATTATAACAGATTATGGAGGTGCATCAGAATATATAGAAACGCCTTATACGATAAACTGTGAACTCCAGAAATTACCTAAAGATGATTTTTTATACAAAGCTGGTATGGAATGGGGCAAACCCAATGTAGACCAGCTAATAAAATTTATGGAAGATGCATATAACAAGAAATTAAGGTATATGGACCATCCGAAAACTCGTATGTTGACTTGTAAAGAAAATGTATTACAAGAATTCGTCGTTAATGTAATTGGTAATAAGAATAATCATACCGGTCAAAATAGCTCCGGAAGTGAGTGATCCCTTTTGGGCTATAAGCATGGCGACAATATCGTCTATAAATTTAATATTAGTTGGTTTTTTTAAAATTTCTGGAACTATTTGAGAAATAGCGAGGTAAAGAGCCATCCCTATTATAACAGGTCTGAGTGTTTCCTGGTCTAACATTTACTATTACAATATATTTAATTTTTAGAAGAATGTTTTTTACAATATTTTCCACAAGATGCTTTAAATGTACACCTTTTTCCAGACATTGTTTTCGCACAGCATATGACAGTTTTTGTTCTATTGTGAATTATATTTTCCGGGACTACTTCTATAAACTTTATTTTACTCTTTTCTCTTTTATCATCGTACTTTTTACGAGACTCTCTAAGTTTATGAATACTTCTCGCAAAACGTTCACACTTTTCTTCTTGGTTTTTATATAAACCTAGAGCAATATCTAAATCTTTTTGTTCATACAACATGTTCATTTTGGGTTTGGGTTTGATTCCTAATATATATTATATATTTCGCAACTGAGGTTATAAAAATACATATAATTATAGAATTACAAATAACATAATACCATAAATATTCATATATACCCAAAAATGTTGTTAACAGCATAGCAAACATAATATACACAGTGTACACGATAATACCGTACAGATTGTTATTTTGAACACTATGTAATGGTAATACACATGCAATACAATTAGATATAGATATCATGTTATCATATAGAAGTGAATAATATGCACTAATTATAATAATAAACAAATTTAACCAATATACAATATTCGGTTCAAATATTTGATAATCAGGTTGTCGTACTTGTTGTTGAATTTCAGGATTAGGTAACACTTCTAATATAGAAGGTCTTTCTTCTTCATAATTTATACCTACACAATGAGTTCCATCGGGTTGTATAATTTCATTATAATACATAAAAGAATAATAAATGTATCTTTTATGTACATTAATTGTAAAGGATTTTGTTTCAATTGTAACGCACCTTTGAAGCCTTATATTAAATCGAATAATTATGAGGTTCGAGAACTTATTAGGAAATATAGACGTATTAACCCAATCTGGTTATACAACAATGAAACGTATTATAAGTTTTATGGAAATGTATTGAAACGTGTATGTTTTTCCTGTTTTACAACCCTTAAAAAACCAAGTAAAAGACAATTACTTTTAAGAGAGATAGGTAAAACTAAAAATATAACAGCTAATTCTTTGTCGTTAACAACAAAAGATATGTTATTTTGGTATCAAAGTTTGCACAGATATGTGTCCAAAAATTTTAAAAATAGACAAATGATCGTGTATAACTCCATTTAAAAAATTATATATAATAAGTAGTATGTGCGATACCAGTGGTCCAAATACAGGGTCTATAATATCACTGAATGCGATAGGTAAACAGGATACGTATTTGATAGAAAATGATCAGACTAAATCTTTTTTTAAAAATAAAAGTAAAAGACATTCTAATTTTACAAAATTTCATAAAAGTACTATTGTTAATAAACCATCCGATGCTTCAGCAAATTGGCCGTTTAATCAAAATGTTAGCGTAACACTTAACCCAAGAAATATGGGTGATCTATTATCAAATATGTACATTTCGTTTGATTTACCAGCGGTTTCTAATTCTAATTTTAACTTTTCTGACCAAATTGGTCGTCACGTTATAAAGTCGGTGACTATGCGCGTAGACGAACTCGTTATTGAAAAGTTTCACGCAGATTGGGGTATAATTCATGATGAACTTTATTTAGACGAATCGGAAAAAAGAACTTTAAGATACACTATCAACAGGAATTTAGCACAGAGTACGGCTGTATTGAATAAGAGTTTGGCGACACAGAAGTCAAAAGTTTTTATTCCAATACCTTTATTTTTTTCAAGAAAATACGAGAATGATGAATATGAAACTAATAAACCAAATAGACCCTATTTTCCGACGTGTGCTATACATAAACAAAAAATACAATTTGATATTGAATTTTTCCCACAAAATTTCTTTACTGACGATACTTCTACTTTATCACTGAGCAGTTTTAACATTATTACCGAGGAAATTACAATTGAAAATACAGAACGTATGTATTTAAAAAATGAAAAACAAACTCTCATTACAGATATAGTACAAAAACATCCTTCTCTACTTGTAAATTCAGGTGTTTCTAATACAAAAATAGAACTTGTACCTAAAATACCGGTTAAATCAGTTAACTGGTTTTTTAGAAAAACTTTATTCGAAAACGAATCTATATCAAGGGGGCCAGGTTTTGATAATTCAACTGATAATAATAAATACTACTTCCATAATAGATATAATTTATCTACACAAGATACATATTCAATTATTAATGAATTTTATAATCCTCCGATGTCAAGTGCTAAAATTTTTGTAAATGGGGAAGATATACCAGGTTTTAAAGATACTGATCATAAATACTATAAATATACAGTACCGTTATTGTCTCGATTAGCAAGACCTTTACGAAATATATACACGTTTGCATTCTCGATGAATCCGATAAATGTGGAACCATCGGGAAGCTTAGATTTTAGTCAGTTACAATCTAATAGAACTGTTTTAGATATTAAAATGGTAAATGGTTTAACCGACGACTACAATTTACACATTTATTACGTAGGTTACCAAACATATACGTTTGAAAACGGGTATATTAGTCGTGTTTATTAAATAACTTATTTTTATTATTTTTTATGTACTCGATTATATTATTTTTTATACACCATCTTATGAAATTTAACTGTGCAACAGTTGTATGAATTTCATCAGATGTACCCGGTATCATGTAACTAATCTTATCTGTTCTACAAAAAGGATCAAATAACTTTTTACTATAACCATCTAAACTCGATTTATAAGCACAATGAACACTAAAAATTTTTCCATCGTTAGTTTTGTACATTAAATTATTTTTTTTAGAATAATTTGTTATGAACCATTCAAGGTTTCTCAAAGAAATACCACCCGATTTGTTTAGTATCTGTTTTAATATATCTTTATTTTTAGATTCTTTATAAAAACTATCTATAGACGTTAATAATATATCTGATTTATTCATCTTATATATTTTTATTAATTTAACTTTAAGTTTATTTAAAAACGGTTTTTGTAATAGGTAGTGGTAAACATTCATCATCCGATGTATTATTAGATGAGCTACTATCATTACCTATGTATTGAACTTTAGTCCAATTGGATATAACAGGGACGTCATCAATCTTTAAACTTTTTGCATGACTTTTACAAAATTTATACAAACCCACTGTCCATTTAGCAGATTTCATACATATTTTACCATTATTTGATATACCACAACACAATTTGTTACACCCAGAATCTCGGGTATGCGTATCAACTATGTACTCTAAACAAGATGATATATTAATAAGACCTTTTCTTTCTTGTGATAAACGTTCAATCGTTTTACATTTTATGATATCAAGTCTTTCTATAGCTGTATTATGGATAGAATTACTTAACCTGAACTCAATTCGTGCAGTTTCTCTTATATCTAACATTTTTGGGAATGGTACATCTTCATTTTTATATACATATTCACATTTTTTAATAAGTTCTTCAAATGGTATTTTGTATTTTTCAGATATTTTACGATACATATGAATAAGCTCGTATTTTATTAGGTTTTTCATGTTTTTTTCAAAAACCTCGATCGTTTGTGAAAAAGTTGTAATATCCATATTCTTATAATACAATATAGCTTATTTTTTAAGTTTAAAAATGTCTGATATACGTTTCTGTTTAGGATCGTAATCACATAATTTATTCCGTTTTTCAGGTTTAGAGCGTGTTATGAGTTCACCAAATATTTCTTCCTTTGGATTATCAAACAATGGCTCTATAAGGTCACATATAGGGTTAATAAATTTATTAAGAAAATAATAAGGGTAATCTATATCCATTTTATTATCAGCTGCATATTTCGGATCTTCGGCTTTCTCATACGCTTTTGCTCTAGGGTCCCAAGTTTTACATAAAACATAAGGAACTCTATCACCAGACTGTGGCTCAGAACCAGGTTGTCTATCACGCATCTTATTACGAACCTGTACGTGTGGTAAATTATCCGACTTATACGAATCACCCAATTGTTGCGAAAGTATAAGCTTTTCATTAGGTACGTCACCTTCTAATAACTCTACAGCCCGTTGCAAAGCTAAAGCTTTAGGTGTAGTCGTATCGTTACTTTCTAATATAACATCGAGTAACTCTTTGGAAACTTCACGCATATAAGGAGTATTATCACGACGAACAAGTTGAAGACCTTTCACATCTATATAATCCATATTCATTTTACCATCTTTACCTTGTGTCCACAGTTTTGCAGCGTACCTTTTCTTTGAATATAAAAAATACGGATAATACACCTTTTCAAGTTCGAGATTATTTGGTTTCTTAAAAAGTTTTGTACACTCCTCTGCCGCGCGTTCTCCAAGTTCCCAACTATATTTAATAGCCTCCTCACCTTTACGTTCACCGACGTCAAATTCAACCATAACAGAATCAGTATCACCGTACCTTACCTTTGCACCCGGGTAATGTTTTTCAACGTAATTCTTTGTATCTTCAATCATCATACGTCCTTTCATTGTTGTTGAAGATGCTATAGGTACACATGGTAATATACCTTTAGAAGCACCGGTAAAACCGTATACAGAATTCATTGAAATCTTATAAGCCAATTGTTTACCGTTATACATCTCTTTCAAAGACCCCGTCGAATTAGCCATATCTTTTTTAGCTTGTTTTCTAAACTGTTTCAGTTCTGTTAATATACTTGGTATAAGACTCGGTACATTTTGTACGAATTTATATTTTCCAAACGTTTCAATCTCTAAATCAGGGTATAATTTTTTATTTTCATATACAGGATCCATTATCAAAGTAGAATAACACAAATTGTGTCCAACCATTATAGATGGGTACAAGGCTTCAAAATCAAGGGCAGTTATCGGTGTGTAATACGCACCCTTTTGTGCCTCCAATACAGTTGCACCTTCATACCCATCTACGAGACCCTGTCCCCATTCTATAGTAGGAACAAGGTATCCCATTTCTCTCGCTTTTTTAGTTAACTGACTAAACACTTTAATCTGTTGTCCTCTCTCGACTAAATAACATAACGGGACCCATGTCGCTTTTGCCATTTCAAGAAGATTTATAAGTGTACATAATTTAGAAAGCAATTTATGCGGAAGTAAAGTATCTTTTATACAATATTCTGCAACCTCGCGTAGTTTTATAGGGTCCCCCTCTCTAAAACGAGCAAACATTTCTTTGACAGGCATATCAATCTTTTGATCACCCAAATATAATTTAGAAACGTTATCGAGTTTATACGAATCAAGTTTATACCCCTTTTTAACCTCGTGAAACATATCAAAAATGAAACGACCGGGTATAGGTAATAATTTAAGTTCATTATCACCAAGTGCACTCGAAGACAGTTTTTTAACTTTCATCTCACACGTATTACCCTTAAGCTTACTCATTTCATAAAATTCAGGGGAACACCTAACCATATCAGCTCGTGTCATAATATAATTCATATCAAAACCAAATATGTTCCAACCGGTTATTATATCTATATCCATTTCTACCATATATTCACTAAACGCTTCTAACATTTTACGTTCAGATTCATAACTTAGAATGGTACACCCTTCGAGTTCACTATCTGTTTTTTTATAACAAAAACAGGTTTTGTTATAAGGAACATCGCTACCAAAAGAACATAGCGAAACTGCGATTTGAAAACAACAATCACCTAATATCTCAGCATCAGGAAATTTACCAGTCGAGCTATTACATTCAATATCAAGAGATGCAACTACAAAAGGTGCAGTTTCGGATTTATCGACTGGTTTCAAAATTTTCCAATTATTACATGTTATATCAATATCAGTATTTGCAAAATTTGAATCAATACAATCACTTCCAGAATCTAACCACCCAGTTGACTGAATACCAGTTGTATGCATTAATCTAAGTACCGGATCCAAATTAGACTCGTAAAGTTTCAATTTTATCTCTTCACCAGTATATTTCCATTGTCCGATTTCTTGATCGTTTACAATATTAAATACCCATTCATACATTTTCAAGGGCCTTTTCAGAGTATACCCAACCTTTCGACGATTCGCGAGTGTATCAAAATTAAGTTTCATAAAATAAAATTTTTTACTATTCTGAAATCCCCAAACATCCATAGAAGACTGTATATCGTAACTCATTTTTAGACCAGGGCACGCCTGTTTAATACTATCGTAATATAACTCAGCACGTTTATCGTAACCATCAGTAGGTAATTTAATAAAAAAATAAGGAGAAAAGTGTGTAGTGAGACATATAGATTTACCACTCTGTGTCTTACCGAATATATGTACTAAATGTTTGTCATCTTTGTCTTCAGTTTCCCAGGTAAGTGCCTGAAAGACGACCATTTTTCTTATTACGTTATCGCTCGATTTTTTTAATATACTATATTAGTAAAATATGTCAGCTGCTTTGATCGATCTAGTATCAGTAGGTGCACAAGATGTGTACATCACAGGCGACCCACAAGTCTCATTTTTCAGACAAAACTATAAACGTCATACCAACTTCTCTATAAAACCAGAACGTCTCGATTTTATCGGGTCGGCGAGTAAGGGTAATGAAATTAAGATTCCAATCACTTCCAAAGGAGATCTTTTAAGCTATGTTTGGCTTGAAGGTACAGGTATTAACATGCAAGGTGTGAGTACTACAGGTCTCTTTTCAAATGACGACACATCAGTAACCGATTTCTCGCTTTGGATCGGCGGTCAAGAAGTATGCAAATTGGATTCCCTTTTTGTTGCTGGTGTTCATAACGTTCTCTATAACGAATCTCAGGCAAATGCTTCCGCTGCTACAGGTACATCCGATGGAGGTGCAAATAAATGCACAGATGCGTACGTTATCCCATTCTTTTTCAGTGAAGACTGGACCAAATCCTTACCACTCGTCGCGCTTCAGTACCACGAGGTTGAAGTCAGAGTTAAATTTAGAAGTAAAACAAACTTCAACCTACCAAGCATAAAAGCTTACGCTTCGTATGTGTTCCTCGACACGGCCGAGCGCGAATTTTTCACGAATAACGAACACGAAATTCTCATTACACAAACACAGTACCAGCCCATGAGTAAAGATGATACCTCGGTTGACCTTTCGTACTTTAACCACCCAGTCAAGGCCGTTCACATCGCCGCGAGTAATGACGGTGATTCTGCAACTACACCAGAAACAAAATATACGTTCCAGAGTGCAACTTTGTACATTAACGGTACAACACTTTCCGAAAACATGTCGAACGTATACCACCAAAAAGTTGTTCCAACGAGACACTGTTCCATACTCCCAGATGTACTCGACATGGAACCAGTCAAAACATGGCCATTCTGTCTTACGATGAATAAATCACAACCAACAGGTTCACTCAACTTTTCGCGTATTGATTCCGCAAAAATAACCATAGACGGACCAAATTCAGATGCTTCAGGCTTGGAAAAAGGTGTTAAGGTTATTCGCGCATACGGTGTCAACTATAACATTCTCAGGATTAAGAATGGTATGGGTGGTGTCGCATTCGGTAACTAATAATCAATTATAACGCCCCCGTAGACCCAAAACCTCGGTTCGCGCGCATAGTTTTTTGTAACTCATTTACTTCCTGTATAAGAGGTGTCGAACACTTCTCTAAAATCAACTGAGCAATTCTTTCCCCTTGTTTAATTTCGAACGGAACTGATCCGAGATTAAATAAGCAGACCTTAAGTTCACCCGTATAATCAGGGTCAATCACACCCGCCCCGACATGAATTCCGTATTTTACCGTTAACCCTGATCTCGGTGCTATGCGTCCATAACACCCGAGTGGTATTGTTGCACACACACCCGTACTCACAATGTCTCTAGAATTTGGTTGAATAATCAAATCGTTTAAACTGTATAAATCGTATCCAACTGATCCTGGAGACGCGCGCGTCGGTAAAGTTGCATCTAGTGTTAGTCGTTTAATTTGAAGTGTTTCTGGCATTCTATTTTATCTATATACTCAAACTTTCTTTAATTTATTTAATTTTATTAGAGCGATCAATAAAATTATGAAAAGTATAACCATTTGAACAAAAAACATATCGCCATTTGTTATATTATACCCAATAATAGGAATACGAATAATACCATAGTCTTTAGTGTGACATATCGTTTTTTCACCTCTGTTATAAACATATTTTGATAAATCTTCTAACATTTTAGGACAGTACCTTTTATACCTATTCGTACTTATTTCTCCACCCATTATGTTATCTTCATCCGTCCAAAATGAATTTTTATAATCAATCTTTTTATCTAAATTTTTAATACCATTCGTCTCCATATCAATGTGTGTTGAATGCTTATGGTTTATTATTTTCTGTGCACCTTCGCGTGTAATAAAATATGCAGCAGTTGATCCCGAATACTTATTATTTTTATCTTTTGTTTTAGGACAAACACCATCACAGTGTAAACTTAAATAATCCCAATCTATAATATTATCAAGTTTCTTTTCCAAGTGAACAACGTTAGCAAATAAAGGAAACGCGTCATCTTCCATTATTAAAGCAACGTCGTATGGATCATTTTCTAAAAAGTGTTTAAGCGCCTGTATATGACTATACGTACACCCAATAGCAGATCTAGATGCAAAACTATCCATTCCGAAAATAAAATCAAAATGTTTTTTTATTTCACTTTTGTCGATGTTTTCAAATTTATATCCACTTATACGCGTAGGATAAATACCAACCTCGTTAAGTTTCTTTTCCTGAACTTCGTACCGTTTCTTTTGCGAATCTAAATTTATTACATACGTATTAAAAGTCATATATGTTAGTATATCCTGAGAATATATTTAAAAGTATAAGTTCAATACTAATTAATAATGAGTTTGAAAATCATAATGGGGAACATGTTTTCGGGTAAAACGTCTGAACTCGTTCGACGTTTAAAAAGGTATGAAGTTATAGGAAAAAGTATACTCGTCATAAACTCGAGTAAAGATACACGGTGTTTAGAACACGTTCTACGAACGCATGATAACATGAAATTTGATTGTGTAAAAACAAATAATCTCGATGAACTGAATTACGATAAAGTAGACGTTATAGCCATCGACGAAGCACAATTTTTTGTAGGTCTGAGACAATTTGTAAAAAAAGCACTCGGTCACGATAAAACAGTTTTATTAACAGGTCTCGACGGTGATTATAAACAGGAAAAAATAGGTGAAATTTTAGATTGTGTACCACTCGCTGATAAAGTTTTCAAATTAACTGCTATGTGCATGGAATGTATGGATGGGACACATGGTCCTTTTACGAAACGTATCGTTAATAGCGATAAAGTTGAACTTGTGGGCGGTAAAGAAATGTACATGGCCGTTTGTCGAAAGCATCTTTAAAATCTATTTATATCTAGTATTAAAACTACACGTTTTCCCTTATCAATCTTATTTACGCTATGGTATCGTGAATGATCAAACAAAATATAATCACCAGGCTCGTGTTTGTGAATATCAATATCTGTAGTGATATTACTTGTTCCTTCTATTGTTAAATGGTACCGTAACTGTAAATTACTCTCGGCGCGATGTGGTGGTATTGACATTGGTCCTTCCATAACCGCGATTGTAGCATGTTCAATACATGGTACAGTTTTTAAGAATGTGTTTAATTCAGGAAAATCCTGTATTTTGTAGTAATAATAATTTTCATTATATTTAAACCATGGATCAAGATCGTGAAAATAGTATTTTTGTATAAACTTGTGTATTTTATCATATTCGTTTTTTATATTAATAAAATGATTTTGTACTGTACATAAACTCCTAAACTCGTAAACAGAATAATGTGGTTTGTAAAAAAATAGATCGATGAGTGAATTACGTATACCAACAAGGGGACGTAAAGGAGTTTGAAAATATAGTCTATCTATAGGTGTTTTGATATAATCGTTTAATATCAATAGTATTGGTATCATAAAAACCCACATTTTTTTGTGTGTGTATAATAAATGCCAGGATATCCTAAACTCGAAAAATACGCACCAGAACAAACAGAAAGTGTTGATACGTTAGAAAAACGTTTTGTTGGTTTGTCCGATGTTCAATTCTTTTTGTTTACCATGCCAACTATAGTAACTTTAACATTAGCATTGCTCGTATTATTCGATAAACGTGCAAGACAAAGCCCAATAGCGTATATATCCCTATTCTTATCGGGTACACATTTATACCATCATTATACACTCACAAGATTACAAAACAAGATAAAGCAATAAATAATAAATAATATATAATTAAAAATGTTTATGATCGAAGAACCTTACGGATTATCCGAATTTCAGTGTTGGTTAATATCACTCGTCCTCGGAATTGTTTTAATAAAAAGAAAAAGTCGTGGCGAAAATTATATTTGTGAATTATAAATGAACGCGTTACAGACAAAAGCACCTTTCATGAGTGCTGTATTCGCAAATCTTATTTTCCAGGGTCTCGTCACGTACCAGTCAGCAAAAACCGTCATAGATAGTCCATCGTATAGTGATTACATGGCTAGAAACACACTGTTTAATTTACTCCTTTTATTAGGTTTATTTTTAGTACTTGTATTTGCTAAATTAAGTTTACCGTTTAAGTTTGGTCTATTCACTATGATATCAATTCTTATGGGTGCTTACCTTTCGCCACAAGCTAACATAAAAGAGGCATTATTAGAAGTTGTTACTATATTTATAGGCATGTTTATACTAGGTCTTCTTAGTGTACAGTTTGGATTTGATCTAAGACCACTCGGTATACTTTTATTCTTTGGTCTCTTAGCGCTCATACTCGCGCGTCTCTTTAGCCCCGGTGAAAAGAAATACGCAAAGATAGGGTCGTTACTATTTGCCTTATTCATCGTTTTTGATACGAACAATATCTTAAAGAAAAATTATGGAGGTGATTTCATAGATGCATCGCTCGATTATTTCTTAGACATACTCAATTTACTCCAATATAGAATGGACGATTAACCTATTTTTCTGCTAGAATTTTCCTTTAGTATAAAAATAATAATAAATAATTTTATAAATGTATAATAAATGACCCGAGTTCGTTTAAAAAAAAGTCCAAGGTTTGATAAAAAGTTCAGAGTAACTTTTGAGAACGGTAAGATTGTTGATTTTGGTGCGAGAGGATATTCAGATTATACGATACATAAAAATCCTATACGAATGCGTTCTTATGTAACGAGACATGGTGGGTACGTTCCACATATGGTACAAAAACAAAATGACCCTAAACTCGTTCATGTAAATATGCTCGATGTTACTAAAAGTGATAAAGAAAACTGGAGTAAAACAGGTTTTTATACCGCTGGGTTTTGGTCGAGATGGCTTCTTTGGAGCCAACCCGATATGGTAAGTGCAAAAAAAATAATATCTAAGAAATTTGGTTTAGTTTTTCTTTAATACCACGTTTTTTAAGATTTGCTTTTAAAGCGGTCATTAAATTCGTACGAGGATCTCGTTTTATAACTCGGGTTGGAACTGGTGGTGGTGGTGGTGGAACTGGTAAACGTCGAACTGGTGTTACAGTTTTATTCTTTGGTTTTGGTACTTCACCCATGTTTTTAAATAGGGATCTACACGTACGTAAAAGTTTTTTTGTCTGTCTAACCTGTATTTCCAAAGCCGGCGCCTGTCGTCTTTGAATTTTCATATCGAGTTCTTTTTCAGTTAAGGGTACGCGTTTACCCTTAATCTTTTTTGTTACACGGATACCAAGTCGCTTTGCTTCGACTTTTAACGAATCGATCTTCATTTATATTAGCCAATAAAATTATATTGACGTACTATAAAGATGGATCGTTTACAGAAAATTTTATTTTTATGTTTTTTATGTATAATAGTATCTATGATAAAACACTATAAATGTGAATGTCTCGTATTACAAAATATAACATTTGGGGGGAAACCTATAGAAAAATGCTCAAAAGCGTGTAAAACTAAGGGAATGGTTATGGATGGAATTTCATGTATGATTTCTTTATCGTGTTGTTTTATAATTTTATTTTCTAAATATTAGTATTTAAAAAAAATTATCCGTTCTATACATTTTAGCCTGGAATGAACCCGTTTGTCCTAATACCGAAACGGATTCATTACCATAGAATTCTTGACACCCAATATCTTCCATACAATCACGCGCGTTGTGTGTTATAGGAAGCGGGTATTTCTGATCACCTGGTGTGACTGTATAATAATGATATCTGTCGCGTCTTCCACGAACCTCTTTACCGTATAAAGGTAAAGTTTCTTCGTCCGTTCCTGTAAGTATTCCCATTTGTTGAACGTGTCCGGGTTTATATTGTTTGATCGGCGGATCTCTATATTCCGTCTCAACTGGAACACGTATTGGTACTTGGACGGGTACTTGAACTTTTATAGGAACTTGTTCACGTTTCTTAATAATTATGGGATTGTAAAATTGGTACACAATAGTTGTCATGAGTAAAATTACAGTAGCGATTAAGATTTTTGTTTTATTCTTATTAGTAATCTTCATTTATATCTACGTATATTTTTTATTTGTTTTAAACAATGGAGAAAAATCGATTCGATTTAATCTAAACTGTACAAGTAACCATAAAAAGAATAAAAGACTTTTTAGTAAATTATTGGCAGATGTATCGTCCATTTTGTATATAGGTCCGACAACGCGTCCAAAAAAAGTTTCTTCTTTTTTATTCCCTGTAACAGCCATTTCAAATTGTGTTAAAGCACATGAATCATCGTTCACAGACCAGTGAAAAAATATAAAAGGTACCAAAAGTGAATAAAATTCTAAGTTTTGTTTATTTTTCATAAATGGAACTACTAACATTGTTATGAAGAAAAGTAAATGAATAAAAAATATAATGTTCATATCTATTAGTATGAGTGAAGAAAAGAAACTGCCTAAAATATGGCATCCACAACAAGAAAAAATACTTAAGGCTTGGGGTGAAGCCGCTGCTTGTTATAGATACATGCATTATCAGGCGTACTGTTCTTATAAAAACCTAAGTATGAAATTTACAATACCATTGATTATTGTAAGTACTATTACAGGTACTGCTAACTTTGCACAAGAAACTTTTCCGCCCACAGTACAACCGTTTGTACCATCGGCCATTGGTGGACTTAATCTTATTACGGCAATCGCAACGACTATAATGCAATTTCTTAAAATTAATGAATTGATGGAAGGTCATCGCGTTGCTTCTGTACAATACGGTAAAGTTTCGAGAACAATTCGTCTTGAACTCACATTACCACTTTCGGAAAGAACGCAAAATGGTACAAATATGATAGAAAATATGCGTGCCGAGTATGATCGTTTAATAGAACAATCACCAAATGTACCCAAAAAAATGATAGACTCATTTGAGCGTGAGTTTCCAGATGATAACGCATTCTTCAAACCAGAGATTATGCATATACAACCTATCATACCATTCAAAGCTATAGCTGAAAATACAATTATTACTAAATTGAAAGATGCTGTAGGAGGTGCTGCAAAAAGAGAACTTAAAAAAGAACTCGAAGATATACGTGGTAATATTCAAACGGCTAAGAAAACAATAAAATCTGATATAGAAGGTAAACAACAACGTATAAATGAAATATCGGATTTAAAAGAAAAAGGAATAGTTAGTTTGAAAGGTGATCTCATGAAAGAAATACGGCGAAGAACTGAACTCATGGAAGTTGTGACTGAAATACCTAAAGACGAAACTGATACTACAGAATCTTCGAAAGACGATTCGAAAGATAAACAATCATAATAAACATGGTTAAGTTAAAGAAACCAATACAATATATATAAGGAATAATTTTCTTTTTTAAAGGGATTATTACACGATCCTGAAGAACGTTATTATCTAAAATAATATCTAAAGCCTGATTAGCGAGATCGTCTCCTTCATCTGACATGGATTCATTTGTTATAATAAAAAAAGAAAAAAAGAAAAATCTATTATCGCTCCATGAACATGAAATTAAAAAACTTAAACAATATTTAAACGAAGATAAAAACGTGTTTTTATGTGGAAAATCCGGGTTTGGTAAAACTTTTATATTAAACGAAGTTTTAAATGAATCGAATAGTATAGAAATATGGGATGAGACTCTGAGAAAAAAAGATATATTTATGGATACGATAAAAAAATCAAATATGTATAGTTATATAGAAGATTACGAAAGTGATATACACGTTTATAAATCGATTATCGAGGGCATATGTAACGGTAATAAACTAACAAATAAACCTATAGTTGTAACATCAAAAAATGTTTATTTTATCGACAATTTCGTTACAATTATTATACCTAAAAAAAGTGAAGAAGAAATAATGTCCCTTAAACCATCACACCCTAATTGTAAACAAGCCGCTACAATGTGTCAAGGAAATATAAATAATTTTTTTTATTATTTAGATTTTCCATGTGAAAAGGATATTTTTAAAACACCGAAAGACATTATCAATGATGTTTTATCTAGTGATGAAACTATAAATATAACAGATTCCTTACATGAACATGGTCACGTTTGGTCGGCTATTCAAGAAAATTATATAGATGCGATAGACGATAACGCCGATAAAATATCACAAGTATTATCAAATGCAGATTTTTACGACGTACATATGTATAAAGGTGAATGGGAAACCATGCCTTTTTTTGCATTAAACGCGATAAAAATACCTAAAATATATTTTACTAAAAAGTTATATCCGGAAAATATACGACCTGGGAAGTTTTGGACAAAGTTTGGTAATCAAAAAATGAGACAACAGAAAATTAGAAATATACAAGTACAGTCTTCTTCTAATTTTAAACACCAAGAGTTTATGTTATTTAGAATGTATGCACAAATGGGGGACGTTTCTAAATTTAAAGAGTATAATTTAACACCCCAAGATTTTGATGTAATGAATCATTTAGCGATACAAAATAAACTTAAACAACGTGAAGTTACAAAAATAAAAAAGTTGATTAAAGAAGAAATATCAAAATGAAAGTAAAAGAATGTCTACAATCACTAACACGGATGAGGATGATTTTAAAATCACACGTGTTATTGGTAATGAAATATTATACTACGGTGAAATCACGAACGAGGATATTCTCGAATTTATAGAAGAGTTTAAGAAACTCGAAATTAAACTTCTTAAACAAAAAGCGGAACTTATGGGGTACGAACCCGTTATTCGGATACATATATGTAGTGGAGGCGGTGACTTATTCGCGGGTCTGAGTGCAATGAATATACTCGAAAAATCACGCGTTAAGGTTATCACGATTGCACAAGGTGAGTGCTGTTCAGCGGCAACGTTCCTTCTTTTAGGTGGACACGAACGTCTCATCGGTAAAAACGCACACGTTCTCATCCACCAAATATCCACGACCGGGTTTTGGGGGAAATACGAGGAAGTTAAGGATGAAATGAAAATGTGTGATAAACTCATGAACATGGTTAAGAAAACCTATACGGAAAAAACCAACATTCCTGATAAACAACTTAAGAAACTTATGAAACGTGACGTTTACCTCGACCCTAACGAGTGTATCAAATACGACGTCGTTCGCGATCTTGACTAATATCGACGTGGCGTTTATAAAGACCAATTATGGTCGCAATTATTAGAAACAAACAAATCGTATTTGCGTTTAATGGTATAACTGTATTTTCTGGAGGTTTGAGTCGTTCCATTCTGCTATAGTCGACGACGGGTATTTTATCCGCCATACTCTACTATACCTGAATAAAAATTTAAATCACATAAAACACAGTTAGAGATTTTTTTATAGTATTATTTAAATGAAAAGAGTTGCTATTGATATCGACGAAGTTCTCGTCTCGTTCGTTAAACCTATGGCAAAGTTCCGCGGATACAAAATGCCGACCACCCAAAAGTACCCGTACGTGTATAGAGATATGTTTAACATTACCGAACCCCAATCGCGTAACATGGTCCATGATTTTTACGAATCCGAGGCGTTCGCGAAACTCAAACCGATCCCAGGTGTGTGTAAACAAATGGGGTATTTACGCAAACACGCCGATACTATGTATATCGTCACGGGTCGCCAAAGTTACGCGCGTGATCAGACCGAAAAATGGCTCGAATACTGGTTTCCCAATACATTCGATGATCTTATCATGACCAATAGTTATACGGATCACGAAATTGAGAAACATGAAATTTGTCGAAGTCTTGCCCTCGACTCGATCATTGATGATAGTTTCGATGTGTGTACCAAGTGTAATCGTATCGGTATCGACGCGTATAACATTGTAGGGTACGGTAAAATGCGGTACCCGTGGGCTATACAATCGAATATGCAGAGAGTTTGGGGTTAGATTTGAATTATTACTACACCTGAACCACCGTTACTCCCTATTTGCGAACTTGATCCTCCACTATATCCTCCACCTCCACCGCCTCCACCTGTATGAGATTGACAAGCGGCGATTGAAGTAGTTGTTTGAACTCCAGATGTACCACCACCTGGTGAAGCGGTACCTGCTGTTCTACTTGTTCCAAAACAACCACCGCCACCACCAGATGCAAACCAACCACCGTCACCATAGGTTGTTGTAAAAATTGATGAATAGTCTTTACCCAGACCACCGCTACCAGCAGTACTACCGCTACCAGAACCACCTGTACCGCCTGCGCCACCACCACCACCTGGAATCACCCAGCTGCTGGTGTTTCCACCAGCGTTACCAAACCCTTTACCAGAATATGTATTTTGAGTACTTGCACCACCCACGGTAGACGGTCTATTCGCACCACCACCTCCAGAACCACCTGCTGTTGGTTGAGATGACGAATTACCACCGTAACAGCCACCCCTACCACCACCTGTCGCTGTATATGTTAGACATGTACTATCGGATCCAGGTGTACCATTTTGTGTCGAAGTATTGTACCCGTCACCACCTTCACCGCCATTACCAACAACAATATTTTGTTGTCCAGAAAAAGTTTCACCTGCTGCATATACCAATCCACCAGCACCCCCGCCACTAGAAATCATACCTCCTCCTCCACCACCACCGGCAACTATTAGAAGATTACCTGTTACGCTTGCAGAAGCAGGTGTCCATGCATACGTCGTCTCCGTACTGTTTGTTGAAGGTGTCCCTAACGTACCCCAAGTATACGTTCCACTGGGTGAATTTGAATACACGTGTCCAGCAGTTGTTGCAGCTGATACCGACGAAAACGCTCGTTGTGGAGTAGCCGTCGAATAATCACTCGAGCTAAACGCATTGTAGTGAAAAACAACATTTACAGATGGTGTACTACCACCACCACCACCACCACCACCACCACCACCACCACTAACACTACCCCATGAAATTTCAGCAACACCGTGGTATATAGTACCCGAAGTACTAGTTTGACCTGTAGAACCATTACCTCGTAAAACCTTAACGTTTTGGTATTTACAATTATTAACACTATCGGTTCTTTGTGTGGTATCCGCATACGTCGACGTAGAACCACGTTCATTACCCGTCAACACACTACTCGAACTGGAGAAGCCCGCAAAACCGGAACCACCACCACCGGCGCCATGATTACCACTCGTACCACCACCACCACCACCACCGTACCAACCACCACCGCCACCGGCAGCACCCCATCCAGTTGCTAGATATGAACCCGTACCACCTTCGTACTGTGCACCCGCTTGACCACTATTAACAGACCCTACACCACCAGAACCACCGGTAGTTTGTGTACCACCACCACCGTTTGGATTACTACCACCCAGTGCTATTAAACCACCACCAGAACCACCGGTTTGCGATCCTTGGCCACAACCACCCCCACCACCACCGGCAGTTAATATTTCCGTACCACCACCGCCTTGTTGATTAGAAAAAGCGACTGTACTCCAATCATATGACATTGAACCAGTTGATATACGCCACCGTGCTTTCATGTCATCTCCACCGCCTTGTTCACCAAATGACATACGAAAATCATAATATACACCACCAGTTAAACTTACACCACCACTTGTTACTGTTTGCATACCGTGTAAACCACCGTTATCAACAGTTTCATTACTGTATGTAGGAGTTAGAGCATTTGTACCAACCCACATGTGACTATTATCATCGGATCTTGTATCAAAATAATACGTACCTGTACTCGGTGCTTTAAAATATCCAGTCCATAAATACGAATACGTTTCATCACCGTTAACTGAAGTTTGTCCACTTGAAGCTGTGTTTATATTTGTAAAATCTGTGACACGACTTCTACCGGATGAAGCATGTGTATAAACAGGTGTTCGTGAACTGAACCATGTTTGTGATCCCGAATACCCGCCGTAATGATAATTATCATTGTAATACCCCCATTCAAACCCCGAACTATACGTAGCGGAACCTCCTACTCTAAGAGCTGTTCGTCCACCACCACGACCACCCGTAGAATTACCGTCATTACCCGAACCACCTCCACCACCGTACGTTTTCGCCGTATTTACAGTACTATCACCACCTTGACCAACTATGAGCGTGACTGACGTTGTACCCGAAGGTAATTCTATTTCCGATTCCGTATAACCACCGGCACCACCTGCCCGTGTTCCCCCATAACCACCACCGGCACCTTTCAATATGGCTTTAATGTGGGTACTACCACTTGGTACGCTTATGGTTTGATCGCTACCAGTATATTGATACGTCGTAGAACTTCCGTAAGCAAGCGTACCACCACCACTACTACTACTTCCGCTGGAGAAGATTACAATACCTGATCCTCCTTTTCCTCCTGTGTAATAATTACCACCGCTCTGATGACCACCTCCACCACCTCCACCACCGGTATGTGTTTGTGCGTCAGTAGTAAGATATGTACTTGAAGAATTGGTATTGGAACCATCACCACCACCACCTATAGACGCAGAACCACCTGTACGTCCACTACCGTCTCTAACACCACCGCCGCCACCAGATGCAAACCAACCGCTGTCACCATAGGTTGTTGTAAATTCTGATGAATAGTCTACACCGGTACCACCGGTACCACCGATACTTCCACCACTAGTTCCACCTATTCCACCAGCACCACCACCTCCACCACCATAATTAGCCCCATCGTGTGCGTTACCCCCATTATACCCTTGGCGCGGAGGTCCAGCTGTTCCAGAAGCACCTGTAGTACCGGCTTGAGCACCACCACCACCCGAACCACCTGTTTTTGGACCATTTGATGAACTGGTACCATGACCAGAACCTCCACCACCTCCAATAGCCGTAGTAAATCCCGTAAAAGACGTATTCGTACCAGATGAACCAACTCTTGGAAAATTGTCCCAACCCTTTCCACCCGTACCGCCATCACCCACAACAATCGTTTGTTGTGTAGCCGATATACTCGCAGTCGCAGAGTACACAACACCACCAGCACCGCCACCACCAGCTATAGTACCACCACCACCACCACCACCGGCAACCATTAGAAGTTTACCTGTTAAAGCTGTGGTTGGTGTCCATGCATACGTCGTATTCGTACTTGTTGATGAAGGTGTCCCTAACGTACCCCAAGTATACGTTCCACTGGGTGAATTTGAATACACGTGTCCAGCAGTTGTTGCAGCTGATACCGTCGAATACGCACTCGAATAATCACTCGTGGTAAACGTACCGTGGTGAAAAGCAACATTTACAGCTGCAGCTACTGGGATTTTTACCACTACAATACCCGAACCACCATCACCAGCAGCGGTGGAGGGATTACCTGCGTTACCACCACCACCTCCACCTGTGTGCATTGTCGCATTCGCGGGAGATGTATCCGGTCCATCGCCACCGTCTCCACCTCCACCTGTACCACCTGGACCAGGGACTTCACTCGCGCCAGATAACTCGTTACCACCACCACCTCCACCGGCAAACCAACCTGCTACACCATACGTTGTTCCAAAATCAGTAGAATAATCTACACCTACACCGCCTGCACCAGCAGTAGAGCTACCACTCGTACTATTCCCACCAACGCCACCGGCACCACCACCACCGGCCGCTCTTGCAGTAGCACTGTTTGTCAAACCACCATCATACCCCTGGCGTGGAGGTCCCGCTGTACCACTACCACCATTGTTGTTAGACGAATAATTCGTCGTACCACCAGCCCAAGCACCAACACCACCACCCGAACCACCGTTATATGGATTCGCGGAGGTTGCAGGGTTACCACCACCACCACCACCACCAATAGCCGTAGTTAGTCCCGTAAAAGTTGTGTTACTACCACTCGTACCACGTCCTTCATTATCTGGATTACCAGCACCACCATTACCAACAACTATGGTTTGTTGTCCCGCCGATATACTCTGACTCGCAGAGTACACAACACCACCAGCTCCACCACCACCACCAGCTCCACCACCACCAGAATCACCACCACCACCTCCACCGGCAACCATTAACACACTAGTACCTGTTAATGCAGAAGTAGGTGTCCATGTATACGTCGTATTCGTACTTGTCGATGAAGGTGTCCCTAACGTACCCCAAGTATACGTTCCACTGGGTGAATTTGAATACATATGTCCAGCAGTTGTTGCAGCTGATACCGTCGAATACGCACTCGAATAATCACTCGCGGTAAACGTACCGTGGTGAAATACAACATTTACAGATGATGATGCAGCTGCTGCAGCTGCTGCGGTGGTTACAAGTATAATACCAGAACCACCATCACCACCTTTTTTGACGCCTGGGTTACTCGAACCGTGATAACCTATCCCACCACCACCGCCACCCGTGTGTTTTTGGGCATGTGTTGCAGCCGTGTTAGCGGTACCAGAGGAACCACCTCCTGCTGAGGCTGTTCCCGGGGTACCGGTGCCGCTACGTTTACCACCACCACCTCCAGATGCAAACCAACCACCGTCACCGTATGTTGTTGTAAAGTGTGATGAATAGTCTATACCAATACCACCATTCCCACCAACGGATGAAGTACTATCCGCACCAGCACCACCAGCACCACCACCACCGGCACCATTACCATCATTTGTAGAAGTCGAATCGCCCCCATTGTAACCCTGTCTCGGAGGTCCTGCTTCTCCTGTTCCACCCGTATCATTACCACCGTTCGGTTCATCGGTACCTCCACCACCTGAACCACCATTACCACCATTCGAATAAGCGCTTTGACCAGCACCAGCACCACCTCCTACCGCCGTCGTTAAACCCGTGAACGACGTATTATATCCATTATTTCCTTTTTCATTCGCACCGCTGCTGTACCCGTCACCACCTTCACCGCCATTACCAACAACAAGCGTTTGTTGTGTAGCCGATATACTCGCAGTCGCATAGTACACAACACCACCAGCACCACCGCCACCACCATCTAAACCACCACCACCACCACCACCGGCAACCATTAGAACTTTAGCTGTTAATGCAGAAGTAGGTGTCCATGTATACGTCGTATTCGTACTTGTTAATGAAGGTGTCCCTAACGTACCCCAAGTATACGTTCCACTGGGTGAATTTGAATACACGTGTCCAGCAGTTGTTGCAGCTGATACCGTCGAATACGCACTCGAATAATCACTCGCGGTAAACGTACCGTGGTGAAAAGCAACATTTAGAGCTACTGGGAGTTTTACCAGTACAATACCTGAACCACCATCAGCACCACTTGTAGTCGTCCCAACACCCCCACCACCACCACCACCACCTGTATATTTTGTTCCATTTGTAGGATATACATTTTGTTTACCACCAGTACCACCGCCACCATCTCCACCAGCACCAATGGCATTCGATAGGTTCGTACTACCACTACCACCACCAGCAAACCAAGATTCTCCAGATATAACTTCTCCGTAAGTTGCTCCACCAAATACAGTTGCAAAATTGTATAAAGTACCACTAATAGTCACTTCTTTTAAACCAGCACCTCCATCTCCAGAATACTCATTAGCGCTTCCAGACGACGTGTTTCCACCACCACTACCAGCGGCGCCGGCGCCACCACCACCACTAGCACCACTCCAACCAGATGTTATGCCACTAGCACCAGCATTACCATAACCACCACCAGTTTTTACTGATGCACCACCACTTCCATTTTGATCTCGTCCTGCCCCACCACCTGAACCACCCGGTAGACGTGCAGCACCACCACCATTAGCGGTTACTCCAAAAGCGGAAGTATCTTCTCCACTATTGGCATTGGTGGTGTTGCTATTGACACCTGCACCACCATTACCAACAACAACCGTTTGTTGTGACGCCGATATAGATTGAGCAGGTAAAAAAACAAGTTCACCGGCACCCCCACCACCACCGTACTGGTCCTCACCTGTACCACCACCACCGGCAACCATTAGAACTTTAGCTGTTAATGCAGAAGTAGGTGTCCATGTATACGTCGTATTCGTACTTGTCGATGAAGGCGTCGCTAACGTACCCCAAGTATACGTTCCACTGGGTGAATTTGAATACACGTGTCCAGCAGTTGTTGCAGCTGATACCGTCGAATACGCACTCGAATAATCACTCGCGGTAAACGTACCGTGATGGAAAGCAAGCGTGGTAGCCGATGAACCACCACCACCACCACCACCAGTAGTCCCGAAAAACCTCACTTCACTAAGAACTACTGCACTTTGACCAGTACCACCCTTTGCTTTTAAAACTAAGGCTAAATATGTATAAGAACTCGCCCCCGATATAGAAACTGTATGTCCACTACCACCGTTATACGTAGCGTGTACAGTAGATGACAATAGACTTGTCCAACTGGTATCATCATTACTTCCCAATATTTCCCACGAATCTGGTGCTTGATTATCATATGACGTTCTTCCCGTAATGTTAACTGATGTTGGTGTAATTGCAGTCGAAAGTTGAAGTTTTATCCATTCACCGGATACACCACCTAAACTATTACTTCCCGTATAGGCACCCGAAGTACTGTTGTAAACATTTTCATTAGAATGCCAAAAAGTACTATGCCCCGGGGTAGTTTTATCAAACGCTTTCCATATTTCACCATATTGATTACTACTTGCAGTCGTTGTGTACGTTATTCCCGCAACGGTTTCACCCGAATTAGCTGCTGATGATAGTGCAGACGTTGGGTATTCGATAGGAGTACCACCACCACCACCACTGCTACCAATAGTTTTATTCACAAAACTATTCAAACCTATTACACCGCTTGAAACTGATGAAGTTCCATCGGTAAAACCTATATTATACAACTCAGACATATTATGAGGCGCTGCATCTGAAAGTATAGTGTTTAATATATTATATAAATCCGGTGAAGCACCGACCGACATTTATTAATATAGGTACATAAAAGAATTACGCTAAATTATCTTAATAATATGTCGTTCGGTATCGTCGGTATTTCACCACCGACCCTAAAAATTGCGAACGGGGTTCAAAAAATTAATAAAGTTCACACGTGTAAGCAAAATGTTTCACAAGAACTGAATATGTATAACTCAGAAAACTATATGTGCGTGGCGGACCTTATGGTCAATATGGACCGACCGCGTATTATCGTGACGGCGTGTAAAAACGTAAAAGATGTTAGACCGACCTTAACTCGTATTCTTGAATGGTCTGACCCTGAAGATACGATCATTAATTGTACACACGAACACTATAAACATAGCATGTATTACGAAAACGAGTGTTCAAACAAAAACGTACATTATCTCAGTGCATCCCTTACAAATGATGCGTTTCTCGTTGGAGGTCAAAACCGGATTTTTAAATCCCACGAACCTCTTTTCTATTCGTTCGCCAAAAATGTTCAACATACTGGGGATATGCCGGGATCGGGACATTTCGCGAAAATGGTTCTCGACGGTCTCGAGTGTGCCATGTTTCAAGTCGTCGGTGATGCGTTTGCATACTGTAACGGGAACGTTCCGGTCATGCTTTCACTCATGGATAAGGCTAAAAACATGGACGTTTCGGGACCCGTTATAGATAGGTGTAAAAGTCAACTCTACGTGACTCGAAACTATAGTCAAGTCGCCCAAGTTAAAAATTCAACCGCGTGGTTCATGGAGTATACATTCAAATCGAGGTTACCGACCCCCGTCATACACTCGTCTATTACATCACGCATGACGAGTCAATACGCGAAATTATCCGAAACACACCAATCGTATAATACGTTTTACGATACGAACGTTATTCTTCAAACGATCCGGTTCTGTTTTGCAATGACACTCTATGAAGCTAACCAAATTTCATATGGGAAAATCGTAGACTGGTCGAAAAATTCGAATGTGGCGTGTCGCATGTTTGAAAACCACGATCCCTTATACGTGATGGATGCGACCGTCGAGTTTGCGAGGACGTTTGTCATACATTGCTTGAACTCTGGGGTACCTATACCCACAGTTCAAGCCGCGTTGAGCCAATATGATTTTATGAAACAAGAAAGAACGTCGATGAATTTTATCGCGTCGTTACGAGACGTTTAATTTTTTAATTTTAATTTTATTTTTATTAAGAATACTAAAATTATTAATAAAAATAAGTACAAAGCAAATGCCTTACCACTTGGCCACACGAGCTCGTTAGAGAAATATGCTCGCGACAGGGTTCGAACCTGCGATCGTTTGCTAAATTTGTAAAAACTCTCTCGACCGGAGTTGAACCGGTGACTTCGCGATTAACAGTCGCACACTCTAACCAACTGAGTTACGAGAGAAACGGGTTTGGGGTCGCGCAACCAAGGATCGAACTCGGGACAATTGGAGTTTAGCAACTACACGAATAGTTATGATAATTCAAAATTACAATCCAATGCTCTACCAACTGAGCTATCGCACGGTGATGCCGACAGGATTTGAACCTGCGCTCTTTCGAACCAGAGCCTTAATCTGGCGCCTTAGACCACTCGGCCACGGCATCGTATACAAAAGCTATTGCTAGGATTTGAACCTAGGTGATTGGATTCAAAGTCCAAGATACTGACCACTATATGACAATAGCTCCCCGTATATATGATGCATGTATTCTTTAAGCTAATATTACCTACCATGGTATATCCTGTGGACGAAACCGACATCCAATCTTTAAAAAGTCGACAAACTGTTTAAACTCTGGTTCGGGATTCTCTATGTGTACCATCGAATCGAGTACTATACCAACGAACTTATTATACTTAGGGTGCGGACCATTATGTGTTACTCTATTCTCACGAAGGTTACCTATTTCACGCGGCATCATGATTATATTATCACTCGCTTGTAAATCGTATTTCACGCGATCAAATATTGGATGGTGTCTAAACTGTACAGGTACGACGTGATGATCTTCGACGTTACGAATATTAAAACGAAGTTTAAAATTTTTTCGTAACAGTGACCCGTATCTCATACCATAGTCTGGGAATAGATTTAGACCGGCACGCATCATCGAGTCTTCGAGTTCATCGACTTCGTCCCATGCACTAAAACATTCATCCGATGATGCATCCGCACATATTTGCTTTGCATCGTCTATAGCTTCTGCAAACCTATACTGAAGACGTGGGTTATTGGACGTTTCGTACGCTAAATTGATTTTTTTAGAGTATGTACCCTCGAGAATGTTCTTACGTATTTGTTGGCGTTTATTTTCGGGTGATGGGGGTATTGAAGAAACTCTGATCATTTACTTTTTAACGTGGTATATCTTTAACACGTTAAAAAGTAGGTGTGATCCCAGCGGGGGTCGAACCCGCGGCCTCGGCGTTGCGTTTGTGACACTAAAGTCACTTAGGTATACCTAGTAGTGTATAAGCACCGCGCTCTAACCAACTGAGCTATAGGATCATATTTATACATCAACCATAAACTTTAAGCCAAACACAACTTTTATTAATCGTAAAACATACTCTTTGTATTCAATCATTTGTGTTGTACTATGTAATATAGTTTAATCTTTATATACCACACGAAGGGTGAGATTCTAAATCCATAGATTGTCTCGGGGTTGGTAACGTGTTATCGGGTGTTTTTGGACGTGTCATCCACTTTTTTATAGCTTTTGTTACACGTGAATCGTCTTGTACAATTAGAGCATTATTTGAAATTATACTTAACCCGTTACACACGTCGGGTTTGTTTTGTTTGTCAGGGAACGTTTCATTAAACGCCTCTATAGTATGACCAGGTATATCCGGTGCTTCATCGAGTAATCGGTCGTAATCTAAACGCACTTTATTCACGAAATCTAGAACGTCTTCACGATATTTCGTTTCGAGTGATAATTCCATATCAATGTTCCTATAAAATTTTGAGTATTGGACGGACATGACTGAGTGTGCTTCCATCATACGTGAAGAATTATTAAACTTTGATATAGATGTAAGTATACCTGCAACAACATTCATAAACGCGAAAAAGTATTGAAAAATAACAATTTTTTGCTTTTGTTCACTCGACATGTTTTGATCATTAGGACTTAAAACCGCAAAACCACCAACACCAGTAATACTCGATATAACTATACATGGGTACGATAACCAATCGTTTTGTTTCTTATAAAACATACGCGCGTGGTTATGTAACCATCGGTACCCGGCAGCTTTTTCGGCCCATCGGATTAGGAGTTGTTCTTGTTTCGGACACCAATGATGTTGTTCTGAGGTGTTGTCTCCCATTACTCTTTCTTAGAAAATAAATAAGCATACTCTCGTGCCAGTGTATCAACACGCTCATTGTTTACGTTTCCGTTATGTGCCTTAACCCATTTAATATCGACTATTTCAAATTTACGCATCAACTCAACCATTCTTACCCATTCGTCTTTATTTTTTACGTCACCGCCTTTTGATGTTTTCCAACCGTTACGTTCCCAATTTCTAGACCATTCCGTTAGACCCATGCGTACATAATTACTATCAGTAAAAATACGAACGGTCGTGTGTCCCAATTCTATAAACTTTTCTAAAACTTTTATTATTGCAGTCATTTCCATAACGTTATTCGTAGAAATCTCTTTACCACCTTTATCTTCAATTTTAGGGTCAGTGTTTATGAGATATGCCCATCCACCGGGTCCGGGATTACCCAAACAACTTCCGTCCGTGTACGCTTCGATCATTTATTATATACACAGGTTTAAACTTTATACTTCAATAGTGTGTTCTCGTTTATATGGGAACCAATAATAATAACATTTAACCAATGGACTAAACAGTATACATGGACCAAACACAGTTCCAAAAATTATTAAAAATGTATATATAGGTTCCATTAATACATTACATACGTAATTCTTTATCTTTCAGTTTCTGTATCATCATCGCAACACGATTTTGGACAGAAAAGTGATAATAATATAACACCAAGTACGGTAAATGTTACTGTTATTCCAACTATAAAATTCATTATATTTGTATCATTACTTAAAATTTTAAGTATTTATACTATAAAACATGTTCCACCAAGATTGGGATGAAGTTACCATACACGGTAAAAGTGTTACTAAAGAGAAAGAAAAGGAAAAATACGTCAAATTCATGGGTCAAGAGATCAAATTACCTAAACGAAGTCAATATTCAGGTAAAACACCGGAACAAAAACTTGATGAAACTGAGTTAGGGACACACAAAAAAGTCAGTAAAGAAACGGGATTAACAATCCAACGGGCGCGTACTGCAAAAAAGTATACACAAAAAGATCTCGCTAATCTCATAAACGTATCGTCTGATATAATTTCGTCGTACGAATCGGGTAAAGCGATTCCGGACCCTAAAATAATGCAAAAACTGCGTCGTGTTTTGGGCGTTAAACTCTAATCAGTATTAATATGTCAGAACTAATAGGTAAACGAATCCAAATGTTACGTATACAAAGAAGTCATACACAAGTTGAACTTGCACGCAGAATAGGCGAAACTTTAGATACTATAAACATGATTGAAACGGGTAAACTTGAACCGAACTGGTACATACTCGAAAAAATACAAAAGTATTTTAAGGTTAAACTTTAAAATTTGGTCTAAATTTTAAAATCTAAATTTTATTTTTATTTATTTTTTAAATTTTATTTTTATTTATTTTTTAAATTTTATTTTTTACTAAACTCAATAAACTAAGAAATGCTTAGTTGGAGAAGGCGAGGCCACCCATACCGGATTGCACACGGAGAACGTTGTAGTTGACCGCGAACATTTGGAGGGCGAGAGCCGCACGGTCACCCGCGGCATTGCAAGTAACCGACATTTGCGCGTTGTCGATTCTGGAGAAGTTACACGTACCAGTTGGTTGGTGTTCTTCTGGCTTGAGCGCGAAGGAGTACGAGTAGACACCCGCGTATGGCGAACCAGTGTGGTGGGCAAATGGTTGCACTTGGTTAAAGTACTTACCGGATTGCTCCTTGAATCTGTCTTGACCGTTGAGGACCAACTTGGCAGTACTCAACGCACCGACATTTTCTTCGACGTAATCAACCGAACCCCCGAGGTCACCGGTGACGAACTGTGGGACACCGGACGAAGAAGTCGTAGTCGCAACGCAATTAGCATTGGCGATTTGACCCGAAGCAATTGCAACCTTCGCCGCATCCGTCTGTGTACCAAGGTTCCACAAGTTGGATTCAGTGGAAACACCGTCAGTCACACACCAGACCAATTCCTTGACTGGGTGGTTGTAGGACAATCTGACTTGCTTAGTACCACCCGCCGACAAGGCATCGGTACCAGTGTGCTGAACTTGCTCGATCAAGTATTCGTGACCCTTTTGTGCGAATCGTCTGCGCTCTTCAGTGTCGAGGTACATGTAGTTACCCCACACCTTCAAGCCAGTCACGTACAAGTCAAACTCAGAGGACAAGTCAATGTCGATTCTGACTTCGTGGTATTGCAAAGCAATCAATGGCAAGGCCAATCCTGGGTTGCGGTTGAAGAAGAAGATGAGTGGCAAGTAAACTTGCTTGGTGGAGTTCCCGACTGGGTTAGTCGTCATCTTAGCGTAATTGAGCTTGGACCCTTCGGACAAGTACAATTCAGAGTACAATCTCCACCATCTTTGGTAGTGCTTGTCGATTCTTTGACCACCAATGGACAATTCCGCAGTCGAGACAATACGCTCGGCGACCCAGTTAGTATCTATTGTGGAACCAGAAGCGTTCGCCAACGACGCCTTAGTAGTCGCTTCGAGAAACATGTCACCGATCAAATCACCATTTCTGGCGACCGTGACGGAGACGCGGCCCCCGGCCCCGGCCGTACCGTTCATAGTTTGTTCGATGGTTTCCATCGCAAAGTTTGTGTGGCGTTTGTAAACAGCCTGGAAAAAAGTGACTTTTGGGTTACCAGTCAAGTAGACATCTTGGGCGCCGTAGGCGACGAGTTGCATGAGACCACCGGCCATTTTGTTTGTTTTTGTACTATAAACAGAGATTTTTTTTTCAGGGAATTTCGCGAAAAAACTCGATTTGATTTTTCCTGATATATATAAATGTCTAACGAACCTGTACCAGAACTTGAAAATGTCGACGAAACTATTGAAATTGAATCTGGATCCGAATCCGAAACTGGATCGAATATTGAAGAAGATGAACTATCTACAGTCGGAGGCGAACTCCCAGATATCGATGAATTAGAAGGTGATATTTATGACGATTCCGATATAGATTCTGAATTTGAAGATAATAGTCTCGATAGATTAGGTAACCTTTTAAGCTCAGTTCTTGTAAATGAAGAAGGTGAAACTGTATGTTCGGCACTTGTAAATATATCGAGACAACTCGAAGTTCAGAACAAAATTATGATAAAATTATTAAGTCAATTACAAAAACAGGTATAAAAAAATAGTAAGTAATAATTATAAATGAACTCGGATACCTTATACATTAGTCCGGATGCAGATCATGAAGAAGCCTTCTATAAAGATATGGCCAATCAAATAGACAGTCTCAATCCAGAACAATTAATAAGGATGTTAAAACATGAGGAAAAACAACTTGGTTTATCTCCTGATAAAAATAATATAAATCTCGTCACGTTAAGTCCAGTTGAACTCGCCTATAATATATTCTTTACCGAAAGTGAACTTGACCCTGAGACAAAACAGCCAAAGTACGTTGATATGAAAGCAAAATCAAACATGTATAGACAAATTTTAGAAAAAATGGGACGGTACTTTAATCGTGGTAAATTGTTAGGTGTACTTTCAAGTGATGAAGGTAATACAGACGATTTGAGTGTATCTTTTAGACTAAGTCGTCTGACCGATCATGTATGTGACACTTGGAATATCGTTTTAAGTACAAATCGTGTACACGATAGAAGAAATAATCCAACTATGGTACCCCTCGAACTTAGCACAAACCCGTCGCTTTTTAGGTGTTCCATGCCCGATTTTGATGAACTTAACGTTTTTCAAAAAACTGTACTTGCTATTCTCGATTCCCTGTATAAAAATAATACTAGGCGTTACAAGGGGTATACGTGTAGACAAATTAAAACGATTGAAGGTTATGATACAAGGGCGTGGAAACAAGAGGAAGAGATAAAACAATATGTTCATAGAATTGCCGGTAAAGAAGAATGGTTTGAATTATGGAAAGATTTAACCTCGTCTAATGGTCCTGCTATGTTTTCATCAATTATTAAACACTTAACTGATTGTAACGATATGCAATTTCCCGAAATAAAGAAAAATAGACGCGTTTGGTCATTTAGAAATGGTATTTTTATCGGGTCGCTTTGGTCTGATACAACTGGGTTATGGCACACTGCTTTTTACCCGTATGATTCAAAAGAGGCCGCAACACTGGATCCAACGCTCGTAAGCTGTAAATACTTTGATATGGAATTTGAAGATTTTAGTAAACTTGATAATTGGGAAGAAATACCGACACCTTATTTCGATAGTGTTCTGACGTATCAAGACTACGAAGAAGATGTTATTAGATGGATGTACATTCTGGGAGGTCGTTTATGTTTCGAGTTAAATGAAATGGATAAATGGCAGGTTATACCTTTCCTAAAGGGTATAGCTCGTTCTGGAAAATCAACTTTAATTACAAAAGTGTTTCGTAAATTTTACGAAGTTGATGATATTAAAACTCTTTCCAACAACGTCGAGAAGAAATTCGGTTTATCATCTATACATGACGCGTTAATGTTCATCGCACCCGAAATTAAAGGGGATTTGCAGCTAGAACAAGCGGAATTCCAATCAATCGTTTCGGGTGAAGAAGTCTCTATAGCAGTAAAATGTGAAAAAGCTAAAAATTTTGTATGGAAATTACCAGGTATTTTAGGGGGTAATGAAGTACCACAATGGAAAGATAAATCGGGAAGTATTCTTCGTCGTCTCGTTACGTTCCACTTTGGTAAACAGGTTCGTGATAGTGATACCGATCCTACCCTTGATTCAAAATTAGAATTAGAAATGCCAAAAATTCTTCAAAAATGTTTACGCGGGTACTTGGAATATGCACAAAAATACCAGGATCAGGATATATGGAACGTTCTACCGAGTTACTTTTTTAAAGTTAGAGAACAAATAGCTGCAGCGACAAACCCGTTAGAAAAATACTTACAGAGAGACGATATTGTAATTGTAAATCAGACTGTAAAGTTTCCATTAGACTTATTTAGATCCAAACTCAAGGATTTTTGTAGAGACGAAAGTATCGCAATGCCAAATTTTAACCAGGATTTTTATGGAGGTTCATTCTACGTGCGTGATATCGAAGTAAAGAAAGAAAAAAACGATTATTGGGTCATAAATAATCCCGAAAAATTAGACCGACCAGTCAATTTTAAAGATAAATACGTGGTTTATGGTGCAGCACCAATAGTACAAGAAAATGAAAAGGGATACGATGTCTCACATTATTTTTCAAAATGATTAAAATCTCAGACTAGTATAAGTATGGATCCTAGACAATTCGTTAGAAATTCCAATGTGGAAATTGAAAACCCAAATACACCCGTTTCTACGCAACCGAAAAACGTGCCTGATTTTACAGAACTGCGTATAGGTAAATTTAGACCGGGTATATACAACGGGGTAGTAAATTCATTATTTTCCAAGGACGAAACGCGTCTCGATATCAAGGACATTCTAAAACAAAGACCAAAAGGTCATGCACCAATAACAGGTGGAATAACCGTGGATATTAATGAAATAAAGGGTATATACGGAAGATTTCAAACTGGTGCTATACACACTAAAGATTTTGGTTTAAAAGGCGATTTAAATAAAAATTTCTCTTCTGCGCAATTTACCGGGTACGTTATGGATGGTGTTGAAAAAAAGAATTTTAGTTTTAACATATATAAAAATGGAAAAATTCGTTTTTCCGGTGGATTTTTAGGTTCAAAAAATCTTAAAAAACAACCTGAAGCTTTACAAAAATATATAATAGATACGTACACACAAAAGCAGAGTTTTTTGTACAATGATATAACTTATAATAATATAGGAGGTCAGTTTTTAACAAATACAAATTTTAAATTATATAAAATGACACAAGATTTAAGACAAATCCGTACGTGGGGAGTTTCTTTTATAGAATATGAACCTGAAATTTCTCCATTTCTTTATTTAAAATATAAGGAACATGCTTTTATATTTACCACAAAATCCGGTAAATCGGGCTCGGGTATTGTTCAATTACAAGGTGAATCTAAACCCGATGATCTCGAACGCGCGTATTCCTTTGGTGTAGAACTTGTAAAAAAATTACACGATAACGGATATACTTTAGGATTGGTTAACAAAAATGTTAACGCGGATAAAAAAATCATCCAAAAACTTAAAACAAAAGCTTCGACGTGTCCTAAAAATAGACGACCACCGTGCAACGAAGGATTTGAAGTTAGAAAAAATCCACAAGGGTATGATTGTTGTTTCAAAAAACCAAAACGAGAACCCTTAAAAAGAAGTAAAGTACAAAAAATAAAAAATACAAAAATTACTTACGATAAAGACGGTGTAATGAAAATAGGAGGACGTAAATGCGAACGTCTTACTAAATCTGTTTTATTAGAAGTCTCTAAGAAATTAGGAGTTGTTGGTGTTAAAAATAAAAATAAGAAAATGGATATATGCAAAACACTCGATAAATTAGAAAAGGGTAACTCTAATTATAAAATAAACGATAAACTGTGTCGTGAATTGAAGAAGGAACAATTAATAACATTAGCAATATCCAAAGGTATATCTATAAATGATACAGATACTGTAAAAGTTTTGTGTCAAAAACTACAAAATAAAAATAATATTAAAACACCAAATTCACCAAACGCACTCGCGAATGAAATGGAAAAAATGTTAATAAACATTAAGAAAAAGGAAAATAGAAAACCTACTAATATAAAACGTAAACTTAACGTAAATGGTATTAAAAATGATATCATTAAACTTTACGGCAAAACATGGATGAAGAAATACGGAAACGTAATAAATATTAATAAAGATGTTCGCGATGTTAAAAATAAACTTACTCAACTCGAAAAGAATAAAAAATTTGTATCTCGAAACGGTGTTTTGAAAAAAATGGTCGCAAATGATACTAAAAAATCAATGGTAAAAAATTGGAAACTTAATAAACAACAGGGTTTGAAAAAATTATTAATAGAAAAAGAAGCTAATAAAATATACGGTAAATTTGGAAAAAATACCGTTAATAAAGTTGTTAATTTTATAATGTCTTTACAAAAAACACCCGCTGTTAATAGTTCTAGAGTTGTAAATTACATTCAAACACTAAGAGAATTACAAAGTAAACCTCCTTTACCCTTAAACAAAAAACGAGTAGTACCACAAAAACCGGTGGTAAAAAAGAAAGTCGTGATATCAAAACCAAGGGTTATAAAAAGAGCACCGATAAAGAAAATATCAATGCCCCCAAAAAAGAATACAGCTGTCCGACGTTTGAACTTCAATTCTAACTCGAACTCGAACTCGAACTCGAACTCGAACTCAAACTCGAAATCAAAATCAAATAACAATAATAAATTATTAAACAGTATATATGCAAATTTTGAAAATAAAGCATTAAAGAATAAAACCAAAAAATAACTAAAATGGAAAACCCGAGACGGTTACTCTGTATCCGCGTCCGACAAAATGATGTTGAAATGTCTAGTAGTAATCATATTTTGTCGAGCGTTATAAATACAATATACTATACTATATTAGATTATATTGAAATCTATAGAAAAGATGAAAATACTACAATGTCATATTTAGAAAAAGAATATTATTTAAACGACGAATTTATGAACTGTGAAGATCCCAAATTATATATTGAAACAAACAGGGAATTTCATGATAAAGGACTAATAATTTATATATATGACAATTTTCATAGAATTGAATCTACAAAACATAGAAGAATGATGTTTTATTTTATGAACATTTTATATTTTCATTTATAATTTTTTCAGGTTCTGATATCTGTTTTAAGTGTTTACCATGATATGAAAAATCGTAACCAAGAAAGTGATTTTTTATTTCATCAGATATTTTAAACGCTTCAACTTTCCGGGATACCTGTGAACATATGGATTTTACTTCCAGTTCTAATAGTTTATCTTCTTTCATTACGAAATATTTTAAAGACTGATCTATTATACCGTTAGATTTCATTTTATGAAACATTTCGTACGATTTACCATTCGATACGTAAAAATGTTTAGGTGAATAACCTAATATAGTTATTCTATCATTTATATCTGTATCACTAATCACGTGTATAAATATACAAATAAAAAGTAATATGATAATTAACATTTATAAGTATCCAACATATTAAAAATATCTTTTATTTTATGACAGATGTTAAATAAAGTATCGATATCATTTATTTTTTTATTATCAATCACTTCAAGTTCAAGTTGGTATATAGTTGATACTTCCGAATCCTTATCTAGAGTCTCACCCGCAGTTACTGTTCTATCAATGGATAAATTCTTCCTGATATAAGAACACCTTTCTTTTTTTATATTTCTATGCCATTCGTTATTATCATACTCTTCATCATTGATAGGTGTTTCCCGAGAAACACTGAAACGAATATCAAAAGGTGATTTATTTAAATTTTTAAAATCAATATTTTCAAGACGTTCCTTTTTTATAAGAGTCTCTTCACCGGTTTTATTATCAATGGTCAATCTAATATTATTATCTTCTCGTGAATAAACATCGTATGTATTTTCTTCTATCGTTTCCCAACCGGTATAAGAAGAAAAACCTCTTATAAAATCAGCGTATGTTTTATCACCAATATTAGTATCAAAAAATGTTCCGTTGAATCTCCCTAAACGAAACTCCATTTCAATGTTTTCCTCGTCTTTATATTTATCGACGATGGGTTTTATAGCATCACACAATTTATGTACGTCCATTTTGTTTACATTTTTATAATCGCGTCTTCTTCTTAAGCCTTTTTTATCGCCTTTTTTTATATGCATGGTTTTAGTAATTTAGGAAATACTTGTTATTTTAATTCGGCTATACAAGTTTTATTACATATACGAGATATATCATCTCGTATATTAGATAATGCTTACGAAGGTGAATGTACTTTTATAAAATCTTACGAAAAACTCGTTCGGTTATATTTTTCAACACAGGAAACTAAAGTTTTTAGTTTAGGACCCGTCTTATTAGAATTTGTAAAATTATTCCCGAGATTTATAATTGGCATGCCTCATGACACACAGGATGCTCTATTTTGTTTAGTAGATATACTTGAAAAAGGTTACCCTTGTATAAAAGATCTTGTTTACGGAGAGACTACACAAATAACTATATCACCGGTTAGTAAAAATGTAACAAAAATACCATTTTGTGTTTATATTTTAAACGTGAAAAATGAAGTAAAAAATATAAATACCATGATAAACGAAAGTAGTAAATGGAATGTATTAGAAGATTATGTAGATGATACAGGTAAAAAACACAATGTTGCTACTACAAGAAATATATTTTCAAAGTACCCTCAAATATTTATTGTATCATTCGATAAAAAAAGTTACGTAAAAATTGACGAAGAATTAAAAATAGGGAATAATGTATACGAGTTACAATCTACAATAATTCATAAAGGTATTCAGTGTGGTGGTCATTACATGTCTACTAAAAAAATAAATAACGATTGGTTCATCCAAGATGATGATAATTTAGGTAAACTCCATAATTTTCCTAAAGAAGATAATCATTTCGTCCTGGTCTACAATCTAAAAACTCCTTCATGTTAATATTCTCTTTTATATTTACTAATGTTCTGTAAAACGTACGTCTACTGTTTGGAAACGTTTTATCTGTTCTTTTTTTAATAGGTTTCCACCAAAATGGACCATCCTCCCAGGTTACATACATACACTCGACAATATCACCGTGTTTTAACCATTTGTATTCTTTTGTTCTATCTATTGGTATAGAAGATTCAAATATATGTTTACCTCGATCTTGGATGTATAATTTATAAACGTATGTACCGGGTACACATCCGGGTGTTTCTACAGTTGGCTCCTTCTTCACGAGAAAATCAATTGTATTTTTATTTCTCGGTTTCCATTTAAACATTGTTTCATGTGTTCCAATACGAATAGGTTCATTTATAGGTGTAAATATAAGACCGTCCATTTCTTGTTTTATTTTTGGAAGATACTTGTCCATAAACTCCTTAAAGTCATCATGTAAATGAAATTTTTTAACTTTTAATGAAATGGGATCTGTAGTTAAAATTAATGATTTTTTCACAACTTTTTCACAATGTTGTAAACGATCTATTAAATTTTGATTACCTACGACTTCTCCACAATTCATTAAACAGTCATAAATCATGAATGTATTTTCATACAATTCACCTTCGAGTATGGTACCTTTAAATACAGCCATTCTAAAATTTAATGGCACGGTAAACATTTCGAGCGCTCTATTTATAAATACACAAACCTTTTGGTTTATAAACTGCATTACAATCATCATGTATCTCGTACCATCTGTTTTTTCACAAACAAGGTAATCGTTATTGGATAAAACACCAAAATGTTGTCTTTCTATAGAAATAGGTTGAGACCCGGGAAATATACCTTTACCTTTGGTACCCCAAGATTCTTCCATAAACTGTATCGTATATTTGTAAAGAGGTTCATCCTTCTTTACAAACACGCGGTTCATTTTGTTTTATATTTTTAATATATTCTTTAACCGGCTTTAATACCGGCGGAGTTTAAAATATTACTTATACACTCATGATTATAAGTCATGGTTAACTTAGCTTTTGGATACGCGATAATTTTGATACCAGATTCTTGAAATTTACTAAACATGTTTTCCATCTTGGGAAAAATCTTATACGAACTACTTTTTTTATCTTTTAAGTGTTTGATAACATTTTTAGAAATTAATAACCAGCATTTAGAAGACGTTTTCTTTACGTTATAATACTCAGAACTAATTTTATTAGATACTTCCGTATCAAAATGTAAACCAATCTGTTCGATAGGTTCTTTACACCCGTCTTTTACTTTTTCCTTAAACAAACCCCAATCTATACCTTCTAATACAGCGGGAAAAACTAAACAACCAACACTTTCAAGTTTATTAAAACAATTATCTAAACTATCGTCGTCTATCTGTATACCAAAATCTATGAAAAGCAATCTATCGTATTTTTTTATAAAATTTGAAATTGTATCTGCTTTATCAAACGGATCATCGTTTACAAAAATTATCTGATTATCATGTTTATTTTCTAAACACTTTAAATTAAATCTAAGAATACTATGTAAAGTTTTTACATGACATGATTTACTACGAGTAACTATTATAGTTGCAAACTTCATATTATTACATTACACTCTAAGCCTTAAGCCTTTCTTCTAAACATCCAAAAAATGGTAAATTACCTACATGTCCTAAAGTAGTTTTAACATCTGCATATATCTTACCACCGATCTGTTGCCAACGTCTACAAAAGGCGTAATCTTCTGAAAGGTATCTACGAGTATCCGGGTCAATCATACAATCAAAAACAGCACAATATTCATCAATATCTCTATTTTGATGATCGTTTTTACAATCCAAATCCTTGTAATGTTCGTGCATTTTTTCAAGAGCTTTTCGACTAATAACCATAAATCCTGTGGGACCATCCAATACTTCTATAAAACCATTTTCAATAGATCTGGATTTAGCCCCTACATTAACAACTAAACTGGAAGAAAGCATTTGTAAATTACGCTCGTCACCTTGTTCAATTGCCTTTTTAGCCTGATCCCACATAACAACTTTTTTAGGATATATAGCAACGGAAACTTCGTGACCCGAACGAATAAGTCTAACGACTGATTTAGGATCAAAATCTACATCTGCATCTATAAACATGAAAAAATCACAGTCTGATTTTTGCATAAATCTACCTATTGCAACATTACGAGCACGGTGTACTAAACTTTCATTTTCTGTGGTATCCAAAACCATCTGTATACCTTCTTTTATAAGTTCAATTTGAAGTTTAATAATACTTATCATATATTTTTCCAAACATAAACCACCGTAACATGGTGTACTTATAAAAACGCGAGTTGGTTTATTATTAGATTCGGACATTATATACTATATAGTTAAACTTTATCCTCTAAGTATTTTTTTATAATATTTTCAATTTTATTTATAGTTGGTATAGAAACTACACATTTTTCACATATTTCATTTTTATTAATTTTATTTTTTAAAACGATGTAAATTACAGTTGATGCAACACTATTAGGTGTTTTACTCATTAATTGTGAACAATTTTCAAGGTCTATAGACATTCTATTACATTTCAAACGTTCTTCTCTAGAAACATCAAATAAATTTAACAATCTTTGCATAACATCGTTAGGTAAAGTTGTATAATTTTTTGTTGTTTTACCCAATATCGTTTCCTTGAAAAGATATGATGTTCTACTTATATCTTTAGAATGTATACAAAACATATCGGCGATCTCTTTCGTCGAACGTGATACTTTGTACATTCTACACGCGTATAAAACACAGTTTCCTTTTATACCTAGACGGACTGCACCCCTTGTTAATTTTTTATCATTAAATTTTTTATACATCATTTTTGCATCTTTTAAAACATTTTCAGGTAAAGATATACATGCTTCATCTATATCTTTATAAGCATGGTATAATGATCTATCTTTATGATTCATAGATTGATGAAAATTTATTTTTGCTAATCTTTTAATTGTATATGATGAAGAGTTCTGTGTTGAAATAATTGTACCTTTACCCCATGAATCTGAAAAAAGTTCAGGGTTTGCGTTAGGATTACCACATCTCGCTGGATCGTTTACTTTACCATCATCAGTTATGCCACCCGTCCATTCTGGGTTTTCATCTATAAACAGCGTGTCGACTAATCCACACTGTGAACATGTTGGTATACCCTCTTTTGAAATTACTTTAACGTTATGACATTCTTTACATAAATTTATATTGATCGACTTTGTTATTACTTGTTTATTTTTTAGTTTGTCTACGACAGACCATATAGTAGTCAGATCCATTATACATTATATTCTTAAAAATATTAAATTTTAATTTCGCACTTAGGTATTAAAAATTCAATTCATCTGCTTGCACTCTCGCTATTGATTCAATATTATCAACCATTTGCTTATACCTTAAAGACCCAGGACTCCTTGGTTCCCATTCTTTCCATTCTTTATCTATAACTCTATAATTGGAAGGTGGTATAACAATACCGTCTACTTCCGAATCAGAAACGATAAAATCTTCAAGGTCGCTACCACTATCATCAGATTCATCTATAATATCACTCTCTTCTTCAGAGTCTATTTCATCTATCATACAGTATAAATTGTCTTTTACGTTTTTAAAATAGTTATTTGTTTGGTGGTGTTCTGATAAATTTTCTTCCTGGACAAGTTCATCATTATCTTCAAGCTCGTATAATCTTGCACCTTTATAAGTCATCGATGTTTCTGTATAATAGGAAACTACTACATAATCTCTATTGTTTTCCTTTACTTTAGCGTATATCTCATCTTCTATATCGTCTTCTAAGTTCACTAGAACTTTTATTAATTCTCCAGGCTGAATTTCTGAAATATTAATCATTATTAAAGTTTTCATACAAAAATATTTACAGATATTAGCACAATGGGGATTGAAATTTTATCCAAAGAAGGATGTCAATACTGCGACTTAGCAGTTGATTTATGTAAAGAATACAAATTAGAAAACAAAAAAGTTTTAGTAGACAAAGAAGAGTTAAAAAAAAGATGTGGTACTCAAGCATCTGTATATCCACAAATTTTCATGAACGATAAATTGATCGGGAGTTATTTTGACTTTCAAGATTATCTCGAAAATGCTGAACCGATGTTATTACCAACGCTTGATAGATTTACAGTTTTTCCAATTGAACATGAAAACTTATGGGCTATGTATAAAAAAGCTCAAATGTCCAATTGGACGGCTGAAGAAATTGATTTTTCTAAAGATATGGATGATTGGGTAAAACTGAGTGAAAATGAACAACACTTTATTAAATATATTCTTGCTTTTTTTGCAGGTTCAGATGGTATAGTATTTGAAAACTTGAACGATAATTTTGCAAGTGAAGTTCAATATACGGAGGCTCGATCATTCTATGCGTACCAAGAACATAACGAAATGGTTCATGGTGAAACGTACAGTAAACTTATAGATAAGTATATAAAAAACTCTACAGAGAAAAAGAATCTCTTCGAAGCTATACAAACTATACCGTGTATTAAAAGTAAAGCTGATTGGGCTATGAAATGGTTTAGTAAGGATAGATCCTTTGGTGAACGCTTATTAGCATTTGCTTGTGTAGAAGGTATATTCTTTTCTGGTAGTTTCTGTGCTATTTTCTGGTTGAAAAAAAGAGGGTTGCTTCCTGGCCTATGCTTCAGTAATGAACTTATAAGTAGAGATGAAGGTTTACATTTAGAATTTGCTATTGAACTATTCAAAATGTTAAAACATAAACCGAGTAAAAGTATAATTGAACAAATTGTTAAAGATGCAGTTTATATTGAAAAACAGTTTATAACGGATGCACTCCCGTGTAGTTTAATTGGTATGAATTCAGATAAGATGTCTGACTATATAGAATACGTCGCGGATAGGTTACTAAAACAAAGTGGTCACGATAAAATCTGGGGTACTAAAAATCCTTTTGATTTTATGGAGAATATATCACTTGATGGTAAAACTAATTTTTTTGAAAAAAGAGTTGGTGATTATGGAAAATTAGACGAAGATTCAACTTCAATAGAGTTTAACGAAGAATTTTAATTATTTATAAATATAACCTCGAATCTATAACATCCGTAGTGTCATAAGAATCTAAGTATAAACCACTATCCATAGTAGGGAATTGTTCTTCTGACATGTCTGGTTCTGGCATTGGCATGTCAACCATTTTAGGAACAGTTTTTGAGGCTTCTCCCTTTTCCTCCATTTTTTCTTCCTTTTCTTCCTTTTCTTCATTTTCTTTCTTTTCTTTCTTTTCTTTCTTTTCTTTTTCCTCCTTCTTCAAATTCATCATACCCCACGAAATGAGTAAATAAACTAAAGAATGAAGTAAAAGACCGTATGTTGATGGACATCCTGTGGGTGTAGAAACCCAATTTCCAAATATTTTTCTAACGATACGAAATGTAGCTGGGTTAGCGATTACAAAGAATAGTAACGCCGACATTAACGCGATAAGAAACTTCTTTTCTTGTTTTTTACCATTGCAACCACAGCCACAATCTTTGAATATTAAGCTTTTTTTATCACCTGAGCATGTCATGATGTTTTATTATACATTTAGAAAAAAAAGTAACTTAAAGTTTCGTACCTAATAAAATATACAAAAAAAAAATGTCTAATAATATTCAAGTTTCTCAACAATTCGAACCTTCTACGGTTACATTCAGTCAACTAAAGAAAAATAAAAATGGTGGTAAATCGGTCATGTTGAATCGTGGTAATAAAAAGAAACTCTATTTACAACTTCCTTTTATGCGTTCACCATTTGGTATAAGTACTTATACTGATGAAGCTACTAACAAAACTTCGTACTCACTCGATCTCTCTTTCGATGCAGATAACGAAGATGCTATGCAACTCTCGTCTAAGCTTTTAGAATTGGACGATATTATCCTTAAAACGGTAACTGAAAATTCTAAAGAGTGGTTAGGAAAATCTTACGACATTAATGTTATTAGAGAAGCCTTATACAAACCACTTGTTAGACAGGGTAAGGAAGGATATGCTAATACACTTAGATTAAAAGTTCAAACAAATCAATCAGGTGATTTTGTACCAGAAGCGTATAATTTAAATCAAGAACCTATTCAAATTGATGAAATTGAAAGAGGTCAAAAGTGTATGTGTATTGTAGAGATTAACCAAATTTGGTTCATTGATAATAAATTCGGCGTAAGTGTCCGTCTGTCACAGGTTTTGTGTGGCGAATCTACCAAATTACCGTCATTCGCATTTCAGGGTTTGGATAAGGAACAGGATGACACATTCGATGATATCATGGATGATCTCATTGACGAATAAAATATCATTATACATTAGACCAATATGGAAAGAGAACGTCATTTAAAAAATTTAAAAATTATATCTAAACTTGCAAAAAATAAAAAAAATAATTTAAAACAAAAATTAAATTTAGGGAAAAATCTAATGAAAAGTATGCAGGGCATGGGATGTTACCCGGAAAAATTTTTATATTTACCAAATAACAAACCTATTTCACTCTCTATAGAGGACTCTTTAAGTAAATCAATAGGGACTGTAAAAATTGGTCAAGGTAGGTTTGGTGAAGTTTACTTGGGATGTATAGATAAAGAATGTAAAAAGAAGGTCGCTATAAAAGCGGTTTTGAATGAAGATATAACACATGAATATAAAATAAGTAAACGTTTATCTTCGTACGGTGTTGTAAAATCCTTTACCATTCAAAAATGTAAAAATGTAATGTTTATGTATTCCGAATATGCAAATAACGGAACTTTAAAATCGTTTTTAAGAAATAATAAAACTAATTTGTTACCTATACACTTTAGAACCATAATAACTCAAATTTTGTATAACTTATATAGAATACAAAAAAAATATCCTACGTTTAGGCATCACGATTTACACTCAGAGAATATACTAATAAATACTACTAGTCCATCTCGCGTAAGATTGTTTAAAGTAAATAATTCGACATTAAAAGTTCATGATATTGGATTACAGGCGCTAATATCAGATTTTGGTTTATCTACGATGAAAGGTTTAAAAAACCCAGAAGTAGATGACGATCCAGAATTACAATATAAAACTAGTTCGGGTATTTATAGAAATTCTCATAACATGTATGACATACAATATATTTTAAATATATTGAGACAGGAAATTAAAGTTTCAGGTACCAAAAGTGGTATAGAAGCAGTTCAGTTCATTGAACGAATTATACCTTCGGAATATTTAGGTAAAGAATCGAGTAAAATAAAAAATTTCCGTCTTCGAGCTTCACCGTTAGGTCATCCTCAATTACCTACGTTCAAACAGATATTTAACGACAGATACTTTTCACCTTACAAGAAATCTGTCGTACCATTTGATATTAGTACAATTATTAAAAGAAATAAAGTTTCTGTACCAAAACCTATAATTGTTAAACATGGTGGTGGACTTATAAAAAAGACATTTAATAATATTCGTAAAGAACTCGCTTTGAAAAATGTAAAAAAGAATATTAAACGTCCAAGTATACGACCAAGAATAATACCAAAAAAAATTAACGTAATAAAACCATCAGTTAAAGTTTCGGTCGCGAATAAAGGGTACTTAAAAATAGATAACCGTAAATGTATTTCGTATAAAAAACAGGATCTTATAAATAAGGCAAAAAATCTAGGTATAGACCCGGGTAGTAAAACAATCAAAAAATTATGCGAAGATATTAAATTAAAATATATCAAGTAATTATATAACCAATCATGTTTGCAATTTTAGCACTTATTGCAATCGACCTCTACGTACTAAAAAGTACAGGCGTAGCACAAAAAGAAAAACCAGTTGAAGAAATAACTGAAGATAAACCGGTCGAATGGACCGTTTACGGTACGTCTTGGTGTGGATGGACTACAAAGCAGTTAGAGTACCTTAAAAAGAAAGGTATACCTCACAAATTCATCGATTGCGAAAAAGGCAATTGCGATGGAATTGATGCGTTTCCAGTTATGGAAAGTTCGTCAGGTGAAAAGGTCAAGGGTTATAAAGAAATTTAAATACCTCGCGCAGCCGCAAGACCAATAGAAAGAATAAGTGCGTCAAGGAACGTATTAATTGGTTTAAGAACCGTTACGTGTTTAACAAGACCTCTATTCCAGGAATACCGAAGAATAAACGTACTAATAAGAAGAATAAGTGTAAAAAGAAGAAATTCTGTAATAACTTGTTCCATTTTTTTTGCTTTGACAATGTCTCTGATCATTTTTTACTTATTAATAAGATTTTATTTTCTCCTGTCTTATTAATGAGTAGGGCCAATAAGAATAAAAAACTCCCTCTGAGTGGTTCTGAACCTAGATATACACAACGTTTATGGGGACGAACTGTTGGTATAGGTAACAATAATTGTTATGCGTATGCTGTAGGCGATTACGAAAGTCTCAGAATGCATAAAAGTATACCAGGTGAACGAGCTGGTATAAGAAATTTAAACCATTCATACACACACTGTAAAGGTTTACCCGACCGTGTTATTGCAGATAATCCCAAAAAGGTCTATAAATGTGGTGCAACAACGAAATGTAAACCAAATCACTTTAAGATAATGATGTTTGTGGCACCCGGGAACAAACGTAATTACTTTAGACAAGGTGATTTTCACTTTTATAAACAACACGGGTTTATTCAGTACAAGGTAAAAACAGGTAATACGTACGAAAGTATTGCTAAATTTTTCAAAGTTCCCGTTTCGCGTATAAAACAGGCTGGTAAATGTACCCCTGGTAAATTATTAAAGTTTAAAGCAAACGTGTTTAGCCATAAACGTGGGTGGGCAACAAAACCTTTGCTCGTAGACGCTAAAGGTAAATCTATACTTGATCCTCGAAAAGCATCCAGAAACTACCCTGGGTTATCTTATAAAAAGTATTGTAGTTCATTCTGTGTCAAAGACAGAGGGATCAAAGTCGGACATACTCATCCCAAAGTCATCAAGAACACTCGATAAATCTTCTTCGTGTTCGACACTAAATATTAAGTCGAGTGCATCAAGGACCAATTCGTTCGTCAAGCATACTGTATTTGAAGTAGCCTCATAATCATTAAATACAGTAATCTGAACCCTAAATTTAGAACCATCGAACACTTTTCGACATACGGGACACGTAACCTTTCCCATTTTTTTCCAGCTTTCTAGACAATGTGAGTGAAAAACATGTCCACACCGAATAGCCTTGCTATTTCTGGTGTTACGAACATCGTTGTGACATATGGAACATTGAGTCATGACAGTATCTAGAACACTTAAAGAATTTATTAATTGGTTTTTTTTGCACTTAAGAAGGAGGAGTCGCCACCGCCGCTCTTGTAAGGGTTGCGAATTTATACTGGGGGTTTTCTGGATCTGTAGCAATAGTGCTCGTCTTTGTTTTTCTTATATAAGCCTTATAAGTGGCAGGTATGTATTTTATTGCAGTAGGAAGAGTTGTTGGTTCGGTCGTCACTCGACCAGTTGAATTGTGCGGTGTAGCATAACACCATTCTTGTGTTAATGGAGTAACGGCACCTTTCGCAATAGAAGCGTCCGTAGTAGATTGTATTTTAGCAACTATTTTAGGATCATCTGAAAGCATTGGACAAGAGTGTGGGTTTACTTCACCGACTGTGGTTATTACAGGTAATTTAGATGCCTCGACTATAATTTCATAACCGGCTGGTATAACAATATTAGGTGTAAACTGCATTATCGTGTAGTCGTATTCAGCGGGTTTAGCAGTAACCGCTGTAACAGGTTCAGTCTCACCGTCAGCCGTGTATAATCCGTCACCGTCAACATCGACACCCGCAACTGCTGTGACGGCTTCAACAGCGGCACTTGTTTGTTTAAACGCTATAGTACCAACATTACCGGCAAAGATGTGATCGGTTTCCTTATCATCGAGTTTAATGTAGTATAATGGTTTGTTAAGAGTCATTAGTCCAAGCGAGATCTCAAAACTCTTAATATCACTACTCGGAAGTGTATATTTCAAACCTGTATCGTTATTAGTATCTTCTTCAGCGACTTTAATTACCATATCCTTAATTGGGTTTGTAACGTTCGTAAACTTGATTTTTGCAGGTGTTACTCCAGTTCCAGTTGTATTAGCCTTTGCTGGAATATACTCCTCGTCCATTGCTAATGGAGTACATATCCTTTTATGTTTATTTCTCCAACCCGTAGAGTTGATTTTACTATCTTCGACTGTTGAAATGTCAACGAAAGTATCATCGTCGTACGACCAAACGTAATTTGGAAGAAGATTTTGTTCTGTTGTTACGTTCGAACAATCGTCGGTTGGGTCATACCCGGGTGGAGGATCTGCTCTTATAATATTAACAACGTTAGTCTTAAGTTTTGTAAGATCGACTTCGTCTTCGCATAAAGCTACACTGTTTGCAATATCAATAAAATCGAATTCGGCATTTTCTTTACCAACATCATCGAAGTATTCATCAATGAAATCTTCAAATTTAATCTCTACTGGGATACCAAGCGACCAATCTTGTAAAGTTTCGGGATCACCGTCTTCCTGTTCATCTATAAATTTATAGTAATCGTCTTTGTTATCATCCCACCAATCTCTGATTGATTTACAAACTGTAGTATCTTTAGTACCATCGGCTTTGTAAAGACTTGTAAGCATTTTCTTCATTTCGTCCCATTTACGGTCCTTGACGTATTTTTGTGTCGAACCTTCCATGATTCCGAGGTTACCTAGGGTTAGTAAAAGTAACCAAACTAAAAATAATATAAAAAATGTGACTGCAGCTATTTTTCCACCTGACATGAGTGTTTATATTATGGTATATTTTATTTTAAAACGAAAAATTAATAGATATTTGGCATTTTGAGAAGAGCCTTATCACAAGATCCACACTGGTCTTTTTGTTGTGCCTGGGAAGGTTTCAAAAGCGCTGGACCTTTTTCTTGAAGAAGTTTTCTAAAAGAATAATTATCCACAAAAGATATAGCATTTTCTTTCATGATATAGTTATCGTAAAGTTGGGAAGAACTGTTTATAGTGAAGCATCGACCGTCGGCCATACCAAGTCGTTGTGACATTTTGTATATATTAGTATTACATTAGAAATTAATTTGTCTATTTTTTGTTGTGAGTTTCCATGAATTAAACCCTCTCGATTTTAAGTTTTTTATAACTTTTTCAATTTTATACCCTGAAAATTCATCGAACAATTCTTTTTTACTTTCATCACATGGTGATACTCTGACGTTTGGTATATCGTTAATGGTGTTATTAATATTATTATACGCAAATGCTATTTCCTTCAGAGTTTCCGCACCTGTAATAATGATCTTTCCTGTACCAAAAATACTTGTCGTTATCTCTTTCATATCTTTAGCCGGTCTGAATTTAATTTTAACCGCGGAGTATCTATCTGGTTCAAACGAAACTTTATATATGTCCGGATACTTACCGAAATGATTGGAAACGCTCCGAAGATTTATATTATAATTCAAACTGAAATTTGAATTTATCATAACGACTCTAAACGTATTTAGAGGTGGTATAAAATCCCCGCCCATTACACGTTCAAATATATCCGAAACTTCCTTTATTATACGTCTACAATCGAATATATCAGAACACCCTGCAACTTGTATACTACCATTTGGAAAGATCTTTATTGATTTAGTACTGTAAATATCTTTATATACCAATGTAATCTGGTTATAAAAGGTTGTTGGTTTGAGTGATATCGTATATCCTTTAGACCCAATTTTACCAACGATAATTGGGGATACTTTTTCAAAAGCGTGTCTTATTTTTTCCATATCAATGTGTTTATCAAAGTTTGAAATCATTGTTATTGTAGTGAGTTTAACCCATGACGGTTTATATATATCGGGTATACTTGATCTAAACTCATCAAGTGTTAATAGATAAGATAAAGTAGTATTATATTGATGTTGGTTAGACATATTACTTAAAAAAATATTACTTAAAGTTAACTTAGGTTTTCAATATATGCCGTGTCTAAAATGTAAAAAAAAAGGGATTCCTATAGATTGTAAATATTGTGGTCTAGGGTTTTGTTCTCGGTGTATCGTTTTAGAAATTCACGAGTGTAGCGGAATGAATTTGAAAAAGGAACAGGAAATAAAAGATTTAAACAAAAAACTTGAGTTTAAGGCTGATAAGAAATTTGGTATGGTTTAGATACTTAAAAAGAAAAGTAGTAATTTAAACAATATATGACATCTTTTGTAAAATCTGCTAAACAATTTATTAATGTCGAAAATAATGAAATTGAAATTGAAATTAAATACGATAAATATCTAGAAGGATTTGGTTACGAAACGTTTGTAGATCATTTTAACACAAATCTCATAGGTTCCAATAATATATATACAGTACATAAGAGTGGTAAATCTTTAAGGTACGAACAGTTTTTAAATACCATGGTTAACAATACGACAGAAACACTTAGAAGATGTGTTTCTATTCAATTGGAAAACGTTTTATTTGAAAACAGGAACATTTTTTCGTTAATCAGGATTATGAATTCAGTTAAAATATTAGATAGAACCTTTATTCCACCTCTTATAAACCCGATGTGTTCTTGGCAAAAACGAATGGTTAAAGAATTTTGTTTAACAACTTTCCCATATATTATAAAAACTTCAACAAATAATAGTAGACTTCAAAAACTCTTTAGAGTATTACAATTAATAGAAGAAGACACGAAATACTAACCAGTCTAGTATACAGTTCAGTGTTATCATTTTCTAAACCCTTGTTCACTTTAATTTCATTTTTTTCTATATTCGTTAAACCCCTATCTATATTTCTTTTAGGAAGAAGTGGTCTAGATAGAGCACACTCTTCTTTTCTGTAGCCGGGTCTACCAACACCCTTTGATAAAACACCACAAGCTGGGCTAACATACTCTTCTTGTCCTTCTTCGTGATCTGGTGATTTATATTTCTTAAAATCGAGTGTATGTTTACTTGTACCAGGTGGGAAAAAATTATCAACATTGGTAAATGGATTTATATCATTCATTGTATTTTGATCATCGAGCATTAACTGACTCATCTTTATTACTATTGAATAATATATTTTTTGTATTGGTACTGTGTTGATTTTCAATCAATAAAATATTAACCTTATTTATAATGAAAACATCGTATAAAATTATTATTGGTATTATTCTAATTTTTATTTTGAGTTATATTATTTACAAGTATATGTACCCAAAAGTATGTGATACAAAAACTATTCAAATAAATTCAGATATTATAAATAAACCTAGTGTTTCTACTGATGTACCAGAAATCAAAATTGATATCGAAGCACCAACAATTGGAACAGACCCAGTTGATATAAAACTAACTGGTCATTTATAAACCAATTTTGTTATTTTTACCCATTTTATTACCATACGTACTTGTATTTGTAGGTCTGTCTATTGGTGTTACATTTTTATCAGTATCGTGTAAATATCCCATATACTGAGAAACACCCGTTTGGATCTGACCTGTAGCAGTTTTTATTACAATACCGTTCATGAAACGGACTTGTTCCTGTACATTTGAATTTGCATCACCTGAATTATTAATAAAAACAACACGCATTATGCTATACAAATCGTTGTTGTTTTGTCTATCTATGGAAACGCCAGTTTTATTTTTAAAGTCCTGACGTATCGCTCGTTGAAGTAAATTTATATTGAACTCAGAAAAGAATAAAGTATTCAAGGGAGTTGGACATTGTTTTATTGAATTTATATGTAAAGCGTCACACATTTAATATAGTCCTGGAAAAAAAGTCTTGGTAAATATAAATGATAGTCGCTGCTGATTTTGACCAAGCATACAATACAAAACCAAGTAATTATGAAAAAATGCCATGTAAACCACCAACGTGTTTCGTCGCATCTTACCCACCAGTCGCCAAAGTTGGTGATCCAAACGGTAAATTTTTTGTTAATTCCTCTTTACTCCAGCCCAATAGATTGGCGGAAACTCGTGGACCAACTACTATAAGAAGTGAAGGTTTCAAATGTCGTGTCAATGAAGATAATGAGTAATTCAATCAATATAAAAAAATAAGTATAAATAAAATCATAAAATGAGAGTTATAAAACGTTCCGGTCGTGTTGAAGACGTAAAGTTTAACAAGGTCACCAACAGGATTTCAAAGCTTACAAATAAACTTTCAGAAAATGTAGATGTAACAATGGTAGCACAACAAGTTTTCTCGTCTATGTATGATGAAATTAAAACTCATGAAATAGACACTCTTTCTTCCGAGGTTTGTATTGGTTTAATAACAAATGATCCAGATTATGAAATTTTAGCAACTCGTATTGTTGCAAGTAATATTCAGAAGCGTGCTGCAAATAATTTTCATATAGCAATGCGTAAACTCCATAAGGCTGGTATAATTACACACGAAGTGTTAGAAGTTTCTGCAAAAGTTAAGGAAGATATTAAACATGAACGTGATTTTGAATTTGGATATTTTGGCCTGAAAACTTTAGAGAAAGGGTATCTACAAAAAATTGATGGTGATATTATCGAAACGCCTCAGTATTTATACATGCGCGTGGCTATCGGTATTCATGGTCACGATATAGACCATGTTCTCGAAACGTATGATGCGTTATCTAGGGGTTTATTCATTCACGCGACACCGACTTTGTTTAATGCGGGGACACACAGACCACAAATGTCATCGTGTTTCTTAATTGCAAACAAAGAAGATAGTATCGACGGTATTTACGATACCGTAAAGGAATGTGCGCGTATAAGTAAATGGGCTGGTGGTATTGGTTTACATGTTCACGATGTAAGAGCGAATAAATCACATATTAGAGGAACGAATGGTACATCTGACGGTATTATCCCAATGCTACGAGTTTATAATTCGACCGCGAGATACGTAAACCAAGCCGGTAGAAGAAAAGGGTCCATTGCCGTATATCTCGAACCATGGCACGCCGATATTATGGATTTTCTCGAAATTCGTCTCAATCAAGGTGACGAAGAAGCGAGATGTCGCGATCTCTTCTCAGCTATGTGGATACCCGATTTATTCATGAGACGAGTCGAAGCTAACGGTAATTGGTCTTTGTTTTGTCCAGATAGGGCATCAGGTTTATCAGACGTTTACGGTAAAGAATTCGATGAACTTTACGAAAAGTATGAAAACGAAGGACTCGCAACAAAAACTATACCAGCAGTAGAAGTTTGGAAGTCTATTATTAAATCGCAAAGTGAAACGGGTACACCGTATATGCTTTACAAAGACGCCTGTAATGAAAAGTCGAACCATAAACACATTGGTACCATTAAATCGTCAAATCTGTGTACAGAAATTTTAGAGTATACAGATAAGGACGAAACTGCTGTATGTAATCTCGCCTCTATTGCGTTACCAAAATACGTCGACGTTGATAATAAAGAGTTTAACCACGAGGAGTTACACCGCGTCACGAAAATGGTTACACGTAATCTAAATAAGGTTATCGATAAAAACTTTTACCCGACCGAAAACGGAAAACGTTCAAATATACGTCACCGACCAATCGGTATTGGTGTTCAAGGTCTCGCCGACGTTTTCATTATGCTCAGAATGACGTTCGGGTCCGATGATTCTAAAAAATTGAACCGCGATATCTTCGAAACAATATACCACGCGTCTCTCGAATCGTCTTGTGAACTTGCCGAAATGTACGGAGCGTACGAAACGTTTAAGGGATCACCTTTCAGTAAAGGTATTCTCCAATTCGATATGTGGGACCGCGAACCACACTTCAGTGGTCGATACGATTGGAATGCTATGCGTAAACTCGTTAAAAAGGGTACGAGAAATAGTCTCTTACTCGCACCTATGCCTACAGCCTCAACGTCCCAGATTTTAGGGAACAACGAGTGTTTCGAACCGTACACGACAAATATTTATTTGAGAAGAACCCTTGCGGGTGAATTTGTAGTCGTAAACAAACATTTGGTGAACGATTTAAAGAAAATCGGGCTCTGGTCAAAAGAAATGAAAGATCTCATGGTTAAGGCAAACGGGTCCGTTCAAAACATTATTGATATTCCCGATGATCTCAAAGAACTGTATAAGACGGTATGGGAAATGAGTCAGAAAACGATCATTGATATGGCTGCTGATAGAGGTGTATATATAGACCAAAGTCAAAGTATGAACTTATTCGTCGAGAGTCCGACAGTTTCAAAACTTTCGTCTATGCACATGTATGGGTGGAAACAGGGTTTGAAAACGGGTATGTATTACCTTAGAAGTAAAGCAAAGGCGCGCCCGATCCAGTTCAGTTTAGAGGCGGAGTGTTCTATGTGTTCTGCATAAATAATTTTTTATTCATCCTGTACCTCATTATCATATACGAAACATGTATCTCTATGATTTTGAGTCTTAACCAGTTCATTATAGTTTATGGTATATAAAATAATAATAATAGATAATATAAATGACAACGACACCAAAAAAACCGAGTCCGAAAAGATCGCCCGTTTCTCCCGGGTTTGCACCAAGAGTAGTAAACAGTATGACAAGTCCTTTTAAAAAAACTTTAAAAAATGCCTTCAAAGCCGCTTCCGAAACATTAACACCGACTAAATCTCAGCGTGCTAAAAATGTTAACAGTGGGTTGAGTACATTTTTAACACCGACTAAAAAGTAATTTTAGTATATATAAATACCAAGAGGAAATATTGAAAATATGTTTAATACAGTGTTTGGGGTTTCATTTTTTAGGACTTTTCCTTCGTTTTTTGAGTTTTGGAGGTGATCTTGGCGTTGGCGTAGGTGTAGGTGATCTATATCTTCTGGAAGGTGGTATTCGTATCGGCGACTTCGGGTATAAAACTTCATGTGCAAGTACTTCCATTATAGTATCGTGCATAATCCTACCAGCTCTTTTATCATAATCAATATCCTTCTTCGATATTAAGGGTTTATTTCTAATGTTTAAATACGATTTAAAAAGAGGTTTCATCAAAGACACATTCACTTTTAAATCTTTTCTATCATATTTTGATGGTATATAACCATGATTTCCCATAAGTGGATATAAATGATCTGCTATGTTTTTTAAAGTTTGCATATTGATATATTTTTTATTACCTTGGGCTATTTTTTTCATCTCTAAACCTAGACTGTTTATCGTTTTACTTCTAGTAACTGGAGTAACCATTTAATATATATCTACATTTTTTATTATAGTATTTATATATAAGGTTAAAGCTTACGGTACATATACATTTACAGAATAATGGCAAAGTTTATAAACGCTAAAGATACCTTAAAAATTGCCAACTACGATGGTCGAAAGATTTCTTTGTGTAATACCGAAGATAAATCGATGAAAATCATTTTTCCACGCATGTATATGCCGTTTGGTATTTCAGGGTTCACGCCCGAGGTTGGTCCAACCAAGTATAATATCGACTTTGCAATGAAAGGATGGGACGAAGACGGTAACTTTGTTAAGAAGTTTTATGAGTGTATGCGTGAAGTTGAAGATAAAGTTATTCAAAGCGTTTCGGACCAAAGTGAAGATATTTTCGATAAACCAATGAGTGTAGAAGAATTAAAACCAATGTTTTTTTCGAATATCAAAGAATCGTCTGATCGTGAACCAAAGTTTCGAGTTAAAGTTGATTCTACTATAGATAATAAGGTTAAACCAAACGTTTATAACGAGGAAAAAAAACCTTTATACGATGAAATTACAAATGGTCTATACTCGAGAAATTCAGGGACAGCTATTGTTGAAATGATGAGTATCTACTTCTTGAATAAAAAATTCGGTATTTCTTGGAAACTTAACTCGCTCGTGGTTTATGAGCCACAGAGACTTAAGGGATTCCAATTTGTTTTATAATTTTTCGTTTAGTATCAACATTTGATAAATGGCCTGTGCCTCTTTGAGGAGTTTGCCTTTTATCATGATGTACGATTTTGGGTCTAAACCCATTTTAATTTTAGCGATCCGTATGGATTCATTCCACTTAGCGAGTGTCATTGTTATTACTTACTCTATTACAACATTTTCTTAATAAGCGTTTTGTATTTTTTTGTACCCTCTTTTGGTTGGAGACCAAACCCTTTCTTTTTTGGTTTGAAAACTTTAACAAGTGCCTTTTTACCCTCTCTTTTCATACGCTTGAGAGCGGATTCTCTCGCCACTTTACTGACGATTGAACCATATTTATCTTGTAAGAGATCCTTCTTTTCGAGACCACCTGTTGTTTTAAGCGCAGTTCCGTGAAACACTTCAGCTCTTGAACCAAATGTTTGCATTTATTATACCCTGATATTTTTTTTACTTTTAATTACAGCTAAAAATGTTACACACGCGGCTGCGATAACTACTGGAACTAGTATGTACCAGTAATTTATACCAAATAAATTATCATTTTCAACGATAGACTCTGATTCATACTCACCATATCTCAAATCCTCATACATATCTTCTTCCTCTTCTTCCCTTTTATCTTCTTTCTTTTCTAATTCTTCTTTTAAATCATCGCTTATATCATCCCCCGAATAACTGAATTCTTCCGAATCAGAAAAACAAAGGGAAGTTGATGTTATAAATTTATCACTAGTTTCCATTTCAATGTCTAATTCAGAAGAACAATTCTTTTTATCAACACAATATTTACAATCTTTACCATTTTTACATTTACAACAAACACCTTCTAGTAAACCTTCTGGTAATATTATTTTATCTGCTGGTGCCATAAACCCAGATTTACATACGTCTTCACTGACTGGATTACATGCCTTTGGTGAAATATCATTGCCTTTAAGATTTGAAATCAAACAATTCTTAACCATTTTACAATAAACTAATATTTTTATGTTAAAATTGTGTTTAATTTTAGCATAAAAGTTGTTATTATTTATTCATCGTAATAATCGTCATCTGAGTCTGTAACTATAGTACATTCTGGTCTTATTAATTCTTTTCTTTTTCTTATTTTTTTTGGTGGTGGATCGTCAATACCGTGTTCCCTGTGGTATACGACCTTATCCCAAAAATCTCGCATTATTGGCATATACTTAGCAAACCACTCTCGATCACGTTTTACGTTTGTTACTATAAATTCACTTGGTTTAGGCCAAGTCAATTCTTCTGGTTTGTACTGAATAAAATCAGCCTCTTCTAAATCTAAAATGTCCATACACAATTGTAATTGTGGCATGTAATGTTCTGGTACACTGTCATCTATTGATCGCATCATCGGGCACTTTATTTCGACTAACTTACCTGATTCACTTACACCATCAGGACTCCCGCCTAAAAATGAATATTTTGGATGAGGACACAAACCTAATTCGTGAACAACTTCATTATGCCTTTGTTCATAAAGTATACGCGCCTCGTCTTCATATTTTTCACCGTGTCTCGTTGCTTCATTACCTGTAAATACAGGACCTTTACCGCATTTTTTTAAAAGAAGTTGGTGAGGTGTTTCATATTTATTAACACCTATAGCCGATGCAGCATCACTCGCTGTGAGCATACCCATTCTAAGATCTAACCATTCCTGTGATTTCTGAGGCGCATACTCGAAGTCTAACCATTTTTGTACATTTGGGTGCATGTTACTAACTTAATTACTCCGATATCGTTTAAGCCCTTTCTTCATTACGCGCAACACGTAATCGTTCGCGCAAAACACGTACTGTACCGATACACGCAATATTTTTACTCACACATTCGTCGATAAGGTCTTGTTTTTTCATATGTGATAATTTTGGTATATTTACAGTTTCATTTTTTTCATAAACCCCCATTCGAGAAGTTAAAGTTCTTTTTACAATAACTGTTTCTTCGTCCGAAGAATATTGCACTTCCGAATCGTCATCTTTCAATTTCTTACACGTTGGTAATGATGGTGGCGAATCATTTAAACGATCGACCCAAAAAAGCAATTTTATACCAACAACTATACCTATTAAACCACCTGCAATACATAAACACGGTTTTAACATTTTATAGGTAATATTAACCCTTATTTTTTAAGTATAATTAAAGTTGTGAAGAAGGTGGAAGAGGAGTTGGAGGAGGAGGAGGTGGTAAACATTCTGGTCTTTTTGGTCTAACTGGTGCAGGACCCGGTGGGGGTGGAGGTGGATAAAAAAACCTTTTTGCGGCGTTCTGTTCAGCTTGTTTTTTATTTTTTGCGTGACCTCTGCCTAAAAACATATTGTTTACATATGCATCTATATAAAAAGTACCATTTTCGTGTGAAACAACTCTATATTCTGGTAAATTAAAATTGTTTGTTTGACAATACCTCATGAGATGATCTTTAAAGTTATCGTCTACCATTATAGAATTTAAATCTATAAACTCGGGATTCGTGTATATATTTAATATAAACTGTTTTGCGTGAAGTAAACCAAGATCGAGATATATAGCACCCACTATTGATTCGAACACGTCTTCCAGAATTTTTGGATTTTTATTCCATTGATTACGCATACCCTTTTCGTCCATTTGGACCCATTTGTAAAGTTCAAGTTTATTTGCAATGTTTGCAAGTGTTTCACCTCTAACGAGTTTTGTACGAGCCTTTGTAAGGAAACCCTCTTGTTTATTTTCATATCTATCAAATAGATACTTAGTTATAACAAAACCCAATACAGAATCGCCTATAAACTCTAAAGTTTCGAACGAACCATCTAAATTTTCATTTTCTTTTAAAATAGATTTATGCGTGAATGCTTTTTGGTACAAATCTATATTAGATATCTTTGTACCAACAAGGTTCTCTATGTTTAACCTATCAATAATCATATGTTGTATTTATATTAATGTAAATGTATATTTTTTTAAGTAACTTAAGTTATTATTACGCACTTTCTACACGGGTATAATGAGGACTCAGATATTTTTGCAAGTTTAAAAATGTAATTTGAACATCGTCCGGTGGTTGAAGAAGATTCTTCAATTTATCATCGAGCATAAGAATACGACCATTCTCTGGATGTTTCAGGTTATTTTCGGTCACGTAATTGTTAATCGCTCGTGTCACAGTGCTTCTTGACACTAACTCACCCTCTGGGATTTCGAGAAAATTACGGAGTTTTTCAGAAATAGCTTGTTTACGGTTAAACCCGTTGTTCTTTGCCCGAGACGCCGCCTTTTCACCTGTCGGGTCATCTTGTTTAGCTTTGATTTTTCTAACAATTTTGGAGAGTGATTTAATATCAGAACGGAGTGCGGTGATTTCTTCGAGAACGGATTCAATGGACATTTTATATGTTATATAGAAGACGTATCTTTAAGTCATTTTCTAAATACTAAAATTGTACTCAAAATAACCAATATTATCATCGATAAAAATAATAGTTTAAATGTTCTTTCAAATGGAATTGGTATTGTATATTTACCAAAAGAGTATGGTTCACGTGCTTTAGATCCTTTACATTGACCAGGGCAACCACCGTGACAACACCCTGGTTTACAAGGTACTACATATCCATTCTTACGTATCCCACATATTTGTGCATTTTTTGGATTTTCTGAATTTACATCAGCATAACATCTACATTCGCCGAATATTTCGTCGCATTTATTTTCATCACTCTGACAATCCATATTATTATATACATAATATAATAATGGTAACTAAGAAACCATCTGTAAAGAATAAACCTTTGAAAAATGGAGATAATTTACCAACAAAGATTGTTAAAACGTTACCTAGAAATTACTATTATTTATTTAACGATTTTTCGAAAAAAATATTAGAGGATTGGGTAAAGAAAAAGGTATGTTTTGGTGATAAAACGCTTTATAAATACATTTCTGAATACTCGAGAGAAAACGTTAAAAAGTTCAGAGCTCGTGTACAAAAACTTTACCCAAACGAAACGTTTGAAGAAGCTGCAAAGGTACTCGTCACGGAATCGATACGTCCGTTATTACATGATATAATAGACGATTTAACGAAGTTTTTGAAACCAATGGGTGATTTAATCATTAGTGGCGGTGAAGCTGTAAATTTTCATTTAACTCAAAATGATAGAGTAATAACATCGGATATTGATACAAAATTTGTACCTAAAATGAAACCCGATGATAAGTATTTTGGTAAATTACAAGCTATTAAACTTTTACTTTGGAATAAATTGGGTGAGATAGCACAACGTGATAATTATAAAATTATAGATACAGTTCTTAAAGAAACAGGTCAATATTTTACTAATAAAGATATTAACAATTATAACTTGGATGATGCGGCATATAGAACAAATTGGGCTCATAAAGTTGCAAAGTATATCGGATTAACATACGCTACTAGTAAAGAATCTAAAGGATACCATGTTACACGGAGGTACTCGTTAATGCCTAAACGTAAAAACGTAAAAAATGCGTCTAATGTACTCATAGATGTTGAATTATTCACACTGGATATGAAGTTTCGATTGGTTAATACCAAAACTGGTAAACTTGAAGATAAAAATTTTGGAGGTATTCTTGACATTGCATTTATGCGTCCAAAACAACTTGGTTATAACGTCGCAAAAGCAAATTTTAGAGGTGGTACTAACATGTCATTTACAAATCAAAATAGGAACTTTTCTTATGTAAAAAAGTATAAATATCTTAGTATACCGACAAAGCATTATCTCGTAGAAGACATATATACTATGCAAAAGATGGGTCTCAGACCGGGTAAAAGCGAAAAGGATAGGAAACGCATGCTTGCATTGGGTAGATTGATGGTGAAAAAGAGGATTTTAAGTACAGATTCTATGGATACGATTGCGAAAAAGGTTGGTATCAAACTCGGTAAACCTGCTCACACATTCCGAAAGTATACAAAAGTAGGACCAAGTATAATGAAAAGGGCATCTGAAGTTAAACCAAAAAAGTACCATTTATCAACAACAACACCTTCTAAACCAAAATTAAGTAAAGATCTATTTTACGGTTTAAAAGCAAACCATAATGAAATGAAAACACCTCCTAATTATTTACGAACTCATTCTAACCAGATTTTTAATATGGAAAAAATGAAATGGAGACCTAACCCAAACCAAAACTATGTACGTAACGAAATGAATTTTAGACCAAATAAACCAAGACCTTTACCATCGAAAATAAATAATGTACGAATGGAGGAAACATTATACGGATTCAAACCAATTAGAGACCAATGGGTACCTAAACCAATTCTGGAGAGATCCGCAATGATACCATTTATTGGTTTAAAGAAATGAGACCAATGTAATATATAAATGATTTACGGTACACCAATCAAAGGTGAAGATGGTATGTACCATGTTAAGGCGCTCACACAAGAAAACAAAAAATGTTTTATTAAACTTTCGAATGTTAAAGTCTTAGATGTTGATGTAAGTACTACAGGAGAAGTATCATTCGAAATCACAGGAGAAGAAAACCAGTCTAAAATTGACACTATCAATGCGTCTATTCTTTCTTCGGCTCTAGAAAATAGTAAAGAATGGTTCGGAAAAGAACTTCCAGAAAAAATTATAAATAATGCTTTTACAAAATCCGAAGATATAACAACAGATGTTATAGAGGCAACTCGTATTTTCGATTCTGAAAAACAATTAATTGAATTGTCTGATAGTAATACTGTATTTTGTTCAGGGAAAGTTTGTTCGTTATTTGTGGAATTTTCAGGAATATGGTTTGCTAAGAAAGCATTTGGACCGTCATGGAATCTTGTTCAGGTAAAAATTCATGAAGATGAAAGTGAAGAACCCGAGAAAGAAGAATCTCCAGTCGAATCTTACCCAGAAGAATACATGTTTGAAGATGAAAATGAATCCGAAGATTCGAAATAAAAAAAAATTATTTAGTATATATAAAGATGATGAAGAGATATAACAAAATCCCAGTTAGAAAAGTTATGCTCGCCCTCGCTATCGCGGTAGCAATTTACTACATAACAACTTCCTATTCCTCTATGTATTCCATCAAGGAACAAGGATTTGAATTTAGTGCACCAGCTAAGAAAGAAGTAGAAGGTGCGATGACAGAAGCGCCAGTGTCTAAATGTGAAATGAAAGCGGGTACCGGTTTGGCGTCCTCTCTCCTCCCAAAAGAAGTTGCGTCCCAGGAAGACTTCGGTGAATTTGCACCAGAAGATATACTCGCTGGACAAAACTTTCTCGAACCAAGACAACAAATTGGTTTCCCAGAAACAGTCGGTGGTGCCTTGAGAAACGGTAACAGACAAATTCGCGCCGATCCACCAAACAGTAAAGAACCATTCGTGTGGAATAACTCCACTATAGCACCAGATACTATGCGTCGCCCATTGTGTTAATTAATTAAAGAATAAAAACGTATTTTATATAAAACATTATGTCGGGTAATCCCACAGAAGAACTTTCAAACAGCGTCTCTAAATTGGTTGAGCTTAACAAGCAAATTACAGAAGCCCGAGAAGATATAAAGATTTTAGTACAGGCAGAAAAGTCTTTAAAATTACAGGTGAAGAAAACTATGACAGATAATGGTTTAGATGTCATAAACCTTAAAAAGGGAAAAATTTCAGTTAAGAAAAGTTCCAGGAAACAAGGTTTAAACAAAACCTCAGTTATGGAAGGTCTAACTTCATATTTTGACGGAAACGAAGAACAAGCAACAAATTGCTTAAAGGTTATACTCGATAGCTTACCAACAAAGGAATCTACATCTCTTTCTCTAACGGGTATCAAAGATAAAAAACAAGAATAATGGTTTGGAATCAATATGTATACGAAGCTATGAACGGTAATGAAGCCTATAATAGCGATAACGACGAAATCATTGAACAAAATGAACCTTTACATATAAACGATTGGGAATTGAAACACCAAGAACACCTTCGTTATATGTGGGGGATACTACAACAGTATCTATACGATGCGACAATGTCACATCTTATTTTAAAATACGCAAATTATGACGAATTTGTTGAATTTTGCTTTTACAACTCCCAATACGGGTCCTAGATTAAATTGTAATTATAATATATAAATAAACATGTTACCAGATATCACATCACAAAAAGTCGCTTTACCAGCTTCGCTTTTTTTAGCGCTCAGTCCAGGTATTCTTCTCAGAACAAATGGTTCAAAAATCGCGTTCAGAGATGGTCTCACAGGCCAAACTGCAGTTCTCTTTCACGCACTCGTATTCTTCCTCGCATTCTCTCTCATTTCCAAGGCTATGGGTATAGTTCTCACGAAAACAGACCTAATTGTTACAACCATGCTCTTCGTTCTACTCAGTCCAGGTATTCTCTTGAATATACCACCAGGATCCAAAGGTCTCTTCATGTCAGGACAAACAAGTCTGTCTTCCGCTGTTGTACACACTCTCGTGTTCGCTCTCGTGTTCGCTCTTTTGAGAAAGCAATTTCCTCAGTATTATTAAACGATGAAATGGAGTACTTGGTCATTGGACCAGGCGCAATGGGTGGATTTTCAATGCTAGGATACCTTAAAACAATAGAAGAATCACTCGATAATATAAAAGAATATTCAGGCGCATCGGCAGGTGCAATAATATCTGTTTTTTTAGCATTAGGGTTTAATATCGATGATATATTATATAAATTAGCTGAACTTGAAGGTAATAAATTAGTCAAACTTAATTTAAAATGCTTCATGAATAAATATGGGTTAGTTGATTTAAGACCTATACGCGATAAATTTGTAGACATTTTTGAATCAGATCCAACCTTTTTAGATATAGAAAAGAAAATATACATTTCAGCATTTTGTGTAAATACTTCTAAGACTGTTTATTTTTCAAAAGATACACACCCAGATATGAAAGTCATAGATGCTTTATGTATGAGTATAGCAATACCGTTTATATTTTCTTCATACAGATATGAAGGGATGGTATACGTAGATGGTGGTACTTTAGAAACATTACCATCGGCGCCATTTCTTGACAAGAAAACAAATAAAGTTTTATGTATTCGTATGAAAATGGAACCAGAATTTATACAAGATATAACAAGTCCAAAACAGTTTGCAGAAGCATTGATATCATCTACATTAAATAATAGACGACAAAATATATTAAATAATTGTAAAGTTGTTGATATAGATATAGGACAAGTTGATGTTTTCAATTTCAACATGACGTACGAAGAAAAAATGAAATTGTATTTAAAAGGTATGGAAACGTAATATTGTTATAAACTTTTTTTGTTGGTTTATAACAATATGGATGCCTGTGATCCAACGATAAATATAAAAGATCTCAAAACACTTATTAAACAAAATACAGGCGCAGACCTTAAATTATCACGAAGTCAGATTTGTGATGTTTATGCGACTACACAGGATGGTAAATTACCTTTACCACCTCTCATAATAAGTTCAGATAGATCTTTTTTATATGATAGAAAATCGCCACTAACACGATTAGATTTCGAAAAATTGTTTAGTTCGACGACCAAAATTGCATCTATACGCCGAATAGCAAAAAAGGTAGGTGTATCAAGACACTCAGACCCTACTCTAACAAAAAGACAACTAGTCGATATTATAGGTAGACGTCTCAGAGGTTTAAAAATTAATGAACCTATCCGACTCCGAACTATACCGAAAAGAAAAACGGAAACTAATTACGGTAATGTTAACTCTAACAGTACATTAAATTATAACAATAATGCTAATGGAAACGTAAATGTAAATAGAAATAGAAATATAAATATAAATAGAAATGCGACTAATAACACGGGTGTACGAAATATCACAAATAACAATAATAACAGTAATAATACTCCTAAACAAATTAAGTTTAAACCATCTAAATTAATATTTAAAAAATCGAATTCAAACGATGGACGAGCCGGTATATATAGTGCTACAAAAATGGTAAACAGAGGTAGAGAACGACTACCCAGTAATTTATTTAATAAATATTTTAATAGACGTAGTACCAGTAATCGTGTATTATCATCTAATAAATTGGCCGCACGTGATGCAGAAAAAGTTATATTTTATTCAAATAAACCCGAAAATGCTTATAAAAAATTGGTCACACAAGGTAAAATAAACGAATCATTTAACACGTTTAAAAAAAAATATGACAGTGAAAAAAAGAAATTTTATAAAATTACTAACACTGAAAAAAATACACCGGGTAAAAAAACACCGTTTAAAGGTTCCAGAATTTCATTATTTGGTAAACAAAAAACAAATACGGAACCTCAAACACCACAAGCGTCGGTAACGCAGAGTAATACAGTTCCTCAAACACCACAAGCGTCGGTAACGCAGAGTACTGTAATTCCTCAAAAACCACAAACGTCTGTAACACAGAGTACTGTAGTTCCTCAAACATCACAAGCGTCGGTAACGCAGAGTACTGTAGTTCCTCAAACACCAGTTGCTAGAAACTTGAATGCGAATTTTAAAAGGGAACAGGAAAAGGAATTAGAAACATACCTAAACGATAACGAAATTGCAAATCAATCTGTAAGAAACGGGTTCATAAAAATGCTTAATAACGGAACTAATTTATCAAACATAAAAACAAAAATTCGTAACAAAATTAGTAAAAATATGGAAGAGCAACAGAAAAAGAATAACGCAAATAGAAAAGAAAAACAGGAACAAAACAACGCTAATAAACGTAGAAATGAAGGTAACGCGTTAAAAAATAGGTATAACACCTATAATAGCGTATCTATTAACAATAAAAATAAAATCGTTTCGAATTACGTAAACGGTAAGAAAAAACAGGTAAGGGCTGGTTTTTTTGGAGGTACAAAAAATGGTAACGGGCCCATGTATGCTTCAATTGCTAACGTTGAAAAGGAAATTGCAAATAGAAATACTAAAAGCAAGGCGAATAACATTGCCAAGGAAACAAAGGAACGTTTAAATATAGAAGCTAGAGAAAGAAAAGAAAAGAAAAGGGAAAATGCAAATGCTAAAAAGGAACAGAACATAATTAACAGGGAAGAAAAAGAGAAAAAGAAAAAGGATGAAAAGGAAGCTAGATCACAACTCATAGTAACTCTATTAAAACAAAATAGGTTTCAAAATATTAAAACGAATCCAGCCGTTTTGAAAATAGCACAAAGGTTTATCGATCAAAAACCATTCGCGGCTAAAAATATTGAAGGTGTTGAGTCAAAAATAAAAAAGATAATTACACTGGTATTCGAAGGTGATGAAAGAAAAAGACGCACATCTCTATCACAATATGCAAAGGCACAAGGTTTAAACATTAATAACAAAAACGTAATTGAACTTATTAAAAATCCAACGTCGACAAATAAAAATATTAATGAACTCGTTAAAATGAGAAACCAAGATAAACAAAAACGTGAAGCTGAAGTACAAGATATTAGAAATGATGAGGAAAATATCATAAACACTAACATAAACACAATACTACAAACATATGTTAATGGTAAATCGGAATATACAAACATTAATAAGGTTAAGGACGCCATAAAAAAGGTAAAAAATAATAAGGGTTTAGTCGCGGAACAAAAGGTAAAAAATAAAGAAAAGTTAGAACGTAAAGTTGAAACGTATAAAGGTTCGTACGGTAACACTTTCAATACCGTCTCTAAACCCGTACTTAACGCGTTTAATAAAGGTACCATAAATTATAAAACAGCTGATAAGGAATTGGACAAACTCGTTCAGAAAAAATCCAATGATAACGCTAAGATTGCGGCAATTAAAAATAACGCTACCAACCTCGCTCGTAAAAAAACTGGTGCAATTGCTTTAAGAAATATGTATAAAAATAAACTCAACGATCCTACTATTCAAAAAATCATTTCGAACTTCGAAACTCGAAAAACAAAAGGGTTTCTTAGTAAAACTATAAAATATAATACCATAAATAATGCTAGCGCAGCGATCCAAAAAATACAAAAAAATAAGGAAAATAAACAGGCGAATCTAAATAAAAAAGAAAAGAATAAACAAAATAAAATTAACAAAAAAGAAGCTGAAAAACAAGCTAATGTACAAAAACGTCAAGAGTCTCTTAAAGAGTTTGAACAGTTTCTCAAAAAACAAACTAACCCAAGATTGAGTTATGAAAATATTATGAAAATACGAAGTATATCTTTACTACACAATCACGTCCACTTACGAGGTAAAAATATAAGTGTGGCAAGGGAAGAAGCTAAGAAAATAATTGACGATAAAAAGAAAGAAATACTCAAATCCCCAAATAAAAATTCGTCTAAAAATACAGAAAATATTAACGAAAAAGTTAAACGTATCAATCAAGAAGCAGAAAAAAGAAAACTCGCTAACTTAGAGGAATCTAAGAAAAAACAAGCTAAGGTTCTTGCAAATGCAGCTAAAGCTGAAAAAGAAATAAGAAATGCTAAGAAAAACCAGGCTAAGGTTCTTGCAAATGCAGCTAAAGCTGAAAAAGAAATAAGAAATGCTAAGAAAAAACAGGCTAGGGTTCTTGCAAATGCAGCTAAAGCTGAAAAAGAAATAAGAAATGATAAAAAAAGAGAAAATGCGATATTAGAAGCTGCTAAGAAAAAACAAGCTAAGGTTATTGCAAATGCAGTTAAAGCTGAAAAGGAAAGAAAAAATAAAGAAGAAGAAAAGTTAAACGGTAATTATAACGAGGCGGAAAATAAAAAGAAACGACAACAAGTTAAGAAACAACTCGCAAATTATATTTCTAAAAAGGTTCCTAATATGCCGAAAGCTAATCGTAAGAAATATATAGATCAAGCGAACCTTAAACAATGGAAAATAGGTGTATTTTCGGGAAGTCAGGGAATGAGTGCAAACCAGGCGTTCGAAAGGATTCGAAAAAATATAAACAAAAACGTGAATATGAAGAAAAAGAAGAACCAAGATGATAAAGAAATAGCGAACCGTGAAAGAAAACGAGTTCAATCAAAGTTAATAAACGCAATGAGAAATAATAAACCACCTCCTCCACGAAAAAATAAAAAGTCAAATCTCAAAAAGTTAGTTAACAATACCATGAAAGGTCGCGCGGCTAAAAATGTAAGCAGACTCAAAAAGAATATCAATGAAGGTGTATCTGAAATGGCAGTCAAGACTAGACTCGCACAATTAAATAAACAAACGAAATATCAAAAATAAATTAATATAAAAGAATTAATCTAATCAATAATAAAACATGCACAGAGGTTTATCATCCGTTATGATAAACTACGCGCGTTCTATTAGTGATGAAAAGAAATCAAAAACTATCGTTAAGGGAAACAAATCAGGGGAAATTACGGGGAGTAGTGATGACATGCATAAAAAACTCGTCTATAAATGCGGATTAAAAAGACGTGAAGTGTGGGATGCAAATTCGAAATCTTGGTACACAAAAGTCTATTACGTGGATGGTTCGGGTTATAATCCAGTTTTGTTTCATAAAGGTAAGCTTGATAAAAATCCATTTTTCAAAAAATAATAAAGGTTTATTTAAAATCCGGCTTTTTTACATCGTCCTCTCTTATTATAATATCGTAATTAGTTCTGTGTATATTATCTGTCATGATTAATCTACCTTTATCTTCATCTGTATCATGTATTCTTATAGATAAATAATACCTATGTGAACATGGGTCTATCATAGCCGATGATAATCTCAAATTCCGGTTTATTGCACCGATTTTGAGTTTTTTATCATCCCAAAACCTTTCCAGTATCTCATCTTTAGAAATACCATAAACGCGTTGATTAATGTGCGACAAATGCGACGTCGATGGCTGAGGAGAAGACTCTTCGCTTTCGCCAAGCCTTCCAGATATCTGCTCATTCTCTAGATGTAGTCTAACTTCTTCTACGGTCCTATCGCGTATATCCATACCAATTTGCATTGCTTTATACTTTTCGTATTGCGAAAGCTCTTCGCTTTCACCAATCCTTCCAGATATCTGCTCATTCTCTATCATTATTCTAATTTCTTCTCTGGACATATCGTGTATATCCTTACCAATTTTCGTTGCTTTTAACTTTTCGTCTTCGTTCAAACCAAGCCGGTCGTGAGTCGGTGCTCCATCATTTTGTTGTTCGTCGCCAGCGAGAGGAGTGAAATTTCTCATTTTCAATTCAAGTATTCCAGATATATTGTCGTCCTTTTTCTTCATATTTTCGACGACCTTAATCTTTTCCGCGTTCTCTATATTCACCGCTTCGTTAAAGATCTTTTCTTGTCTTCGATGAACAGTATTCTTAATTTTTTTCAAACGGTATGTTATTAAATGATGAAAAAGGGGGTTCCATATTATTTTATTATTATATTTATGGTATTCCAAATCTTTATCATCCTTCCAAAATATATCATTTTGATATTTCAATAATTCATATATATTTTCTCTTTCAGTTTTAGAATTTGTCATTGAATTATCCGAACTAAAATAATCACGCGTATAGACGTTTTTAAATGCGTATGGGTACACGTGAACAGTTTGAATTTTATTTTCCGTTTTATCTACGTCCATTGTTAACGTATTACCCATTATACCAATTCCACACCCGTTTACGTTGGTTGCTATACTCGTAACAGATATAGTAATAGGAAATCCCGTTAAATTAAAAAAAAGAACTGTTGTTGGTGTCGTATGTTTCATTTTAGATTTTCGCGTACGTTGTACTATTTTACAATTACTCAATCTAATTATAGGATTCCAATATACACGTTTGGGAATACAAAAATATTTATACCGAATACGCGTGGGTGAACGCGAATAATCCTTTAAAAATTCTCTTATTATTCTTGAACAGTTTTCGTATTTCGGAATGTCGTTCTCTGGGTTCATTATTTATATATGTTACTATTTTACTGACGAATTTGAAAACCAACAAGGTGAAGTAACCATCAAGTGTTTTGGAAGTGAAATTGATTATTAACAACCTTCTTTTTTCATCCATTTTTCAAGACCAATTGGATTGACGTGTTTATCCTTGAAAACGATATCACAATTTGAATGGTGTAATATTTCCTCCATGATTGGTTCGTCCTCTTTACCATTTTCGTATAAAGTATATACAGTTAAATAATACGTATATGTACATGGATCTATTAATACACTAGATGCTCTCAAACACGCTGACACTTTCACGGTTGTATCATGATCATCATTGAACATTAATCTTTGGAACCACCGTTTCTTTTTGAATTTATTAAGGTAGCCATTTTCAGATAATTTAGGTTCTATTATACACTTTTGCTTCTTATTTTCAGAAGGGTCAACGCTCATACTTATGCTATTTCCCATTGCACCTATACCACAACCTGTCATTTTTGTACATCTACCCTCAACAATAACTTTTATTCTTTTATCTGACATATTCACAAACAAAATACTCGTCGGTGTTACATGTCTTATCTTAGAACGCGTACTCCTTCTTATTAAATTACACTTACCTAATCTAATAAGTTTTGGAAATCTAGGTATTATACCTAAACACCCGTTTTTTAACGAAAAGTATGGAAACTTTGCGTTATAATATTCCTTCAGAAATTCCTGTATATGTGGTTCATACTCCGAGTCGTTAAATTTACGCAAGAGCATATTACTTATATAGGCGAAAAAAAAAGTTAAAGAAAAAAATCGGTATTTAATTAAGTATGGACACGTGTTCTGTATGCTGTGAAAATTTCAATAAAACGACTCGTAAAAAAGTGACGTGTCCTTTTTGTGATTATGAATCGTGTAAAACGTGTACACAGACCTATTTAATTTCATCCACAGATAATCCACACTGTATGAATTGTAAAAATGAACTAAATAGATCTTTTATCGATTCATTTTGTACAAAAAGATTCCGAAATGTTGAATATAAAAAACATAGAGAAAATATACTTTTCGAAAAAGAATTAGCAAAAATGCCAGAAACACAACCAAAAGTTGAGCGTATTCTACGAATGCGTGAAATAAGAACTGAATATCACGAATTAATGAAATATTTGAAAAATATAAGATTAGAAAAGCGAGACGCAATCATAATGAATTACCCAATAGACGCGTACCAAGATATTGAATTAGAATTAACTAATAAAATAGATAATTTAGTTTATGAAATGAATACTTTGCGTTCAGAATACGATGAACCATCCGATACATCGGAAAGAAATTTTGTTAGAATGTGTCCTTCCGAAGAGTGTAGAGGTTTCATTGAAGAAAATTGGAAATGTGGATTATGTAAACAACAGTTTTGTAAACATTGCAACGAAAAAGTAGAAGAAAATCATATATGTAACCCTAAAACAGTTGAAACAATTACACTAATTAATAAGGATACAAAACCGTGTCCGAAATGTGGAATTATGATACATAAAATTGATGGATGTGCACAAATGTGGTGTACGAGTTGTAACACTGCATTTGATTGGAGAAGTGGTAAAATAGAAACGGGACGAATACATAACCCTCACTTTTTTGAGTTTCAGAAAAGATCGCGTGAGCATGCAGATATACCTTGTGGAGGTAGACCGTCGTTTCTCGAATTAAACGATAACAATGCACCGAATGAATTATTAGACGTAACATTATTACTTAGACAAATTGACAGAGATATAATGTATAAATATGGAAATATATACGACGATAATAATACTCATTTACGAATATCGTACATGTTAAAAAGTATATCTAAAGAAGATTTTAAAATTGAATTACAGAGACGAGATAAATTCAAAGATAAAATACAGGATATACGCGATATATTAGAAATGTTTACAAACACTGTCGGTGATTTTTTACGACAATGGGTTGTGGATAAGACAGATATTTTAGAAAATATATATGAATTAGTCGAATATTCGAATGAGATAATACAAGGTATACGAAACAGGTATAATTCTTCTACACCTAATTTTATACACTTTCCTAGAACCCTACTAACCCTAGTCAGTGTACAAGTGTAAAAAATATTAGTAAATATGAACCAAGAACGTAACACATTCTCACCACACCCTTCGGTAAAAAAACATTTACAGCAAGGTGTTGATTTTTCAAACGAACTTCTTAATGTTATAGAAGAAATTACACAAAAATATAACGTACACGTTAGTCAGTCTATAGAAATGGGTCACTTTTATAAATTAGATAAGTCTATGATGTATGTGTGTAGAAATTTAGTTGAATATAAATCGCAATATAAAAAACTTTTAGAACAATACGAACATTTTGAAAATGAATATTCGTATCCTAGTACATCTGGGTCTAAGTAACCTAAGTTGATATTAAATTGTAATAATAAATGAAAATTGAAAGAAAAAAATGGACAAATCAAAACTTCAAAATATATTGACTTTAGTTGATAAAAATAATCACTCGTTTCCCGAAAATGACTACTTAGATATTTGCAAGTCGTTAATGGATGTATATAACGAGGAGATAATACCCGATAACCATGTCGTTATACCGATAGAAAACCCAAAAAATAACCAACCGCGTGTTCCCGGTGAAGAGGATTTTTACGCATCAATGAGCTTTTTAAGAAAAACGGGTAAAATTGACTGTTTAAATCTTGCAGAAAAAATAAAACGTGAGAAAAAGGAAGTATCTCGATATCCTTTAAAACGTGTAACAATACGTATAGAAAGAGATGTTCGAATACAACTTTGTCATAAATACCTCATTCCCTATGATAAATATAGCATACCATCTATCCAAAAAATCAACTTATTATTAGGAACTTGTTATGATTTAAGGGATGAATGTAAAAAATATATGAAAATGTGTAACGACGTGGTTGAAAATTATAGGGAGCATCTGTCTATGATTGACCGTTCGTTTAAACTTAAAATGACACAATTTAGAGAATTTCATGAAAATTTGGGCGAATGTTTAAACAATATAACATGCACCTAAGTAATACCTACATGATATTTAAATTAAAAAATTTAAAAATGATGAAATCTATTTGGAAAGTGTGCGAAAACGGCGAATTTGACGAATTAAAAAAACGTCGTAACGAAATCGATCAAATAATCGAAGACATCCCGAACGACGGTGATGATATGAGAGAAGATGAAGACGATATAAGTTTTGCGGTAGCATTCTGTAAAGATCACGATACGGGTTTAGAAACATTTAAGTATTTATACGAAGAATGTGGTTACCCTAGACATTGTGTACATTACGCTATGGTCGGGGCAGCCGCATCAAGAAATGCGAAACTTATCAATTACATATATAATGACATCGACGAACATGAAAAAGCAGGTTTTCTAGATGAACTAGAAGATCAACTTGTAATGACGGACCATCCTAACCCAGGTGTATTCATGGAATACGCTTTATTAGAGTTAAATGAAGTTTAAATATTTAAAGTTTTAATAATTAATAATAGTAAACCAAAATGAGACCACAACCTTATGTAAACAAATTTATTCGTTCGACTGTACCTAACACTATCAGTGCTCAACACTTAGCTATAATAATTTCTTACGATGGTCCGAGATTTCAAACACCTGTAGAAAGTATAGATATACACGCTTCGCCAATTCTTTCGTATAACTATAATCTCGGCTATGAATCTTCTAGTGAACTATTACCAACATTGGAGAATGGGTACATTCATCCAATATCTCTTTTTAATTTAAGTGGTCACGAGGGAGTTTGGTCAGATATTAACTCACAAAATTCGATCGTAGATAAAAAATATATATTTTACGACGATAAAGTTTGGTCACGTGACGAATATTATTCGAATATAGGTGACTTTTTGATGTACTTAAGAACTAAGTATCAATGGACAGGTACTATCGACAGTGATTGTGGGTTTTATAGTCCATCTACACGAAGCCGTGTAAAGAAAAAAACCGAAAGTGAAAAAGCGGCGGAAAATATAATGGAACTAGTCGACAAAAATTCAAGTACCATTCCCGAAGGCGATTATTTAAAAATATGTGAAATTTTAAAAAAAATTCGGGAAATATAGTGAAAATTTCAGTGTTTTAAAACCCAAAATGGTCTCTAAAAAAAATGAAAAAAAGCCTAATAAGGTACGATAAGTGTATAAAGAAAATTGAAATTCATGATTTTAAAATTTTTGAAAAATATTTTTTTCTGATTTTTCATTTTTTCATTTTTCTTTATACACTTATCGTACCTTATTAGGCTTTTTTTTTATTTTTTTTATTACTACTATTATAGGGTTTTTATTTTTACTTCATTTTTGAATTTCTCATGCGTGAGTATATATTATAAAAACATGTCAATAAAGTGCGATAAGTGTATAAAGATAATTAAAGAAATATAGTAATAATATCTAAATGACCATGGTTTCAAAATTTCCACCAATATGTCTTTATATTTTAGAAAGTGAATCGACTAAAACATTTTACGTGTCACATGTACACTTGAATTATAAAACACATAAAGAAGGTAATATAAAAATAACATCAAGTACAAAAAGGTTTTTAGATAGGTACCCGGAAATGACACATGTACAAAACGTAAATGACGTGTCATGGGGTATAAACGCATTTTATTCGAATATTATAAACAAGTCAAAAACTGACGAAAAAATAAATGATCTATTGAAGTCTAAATATAAAAAAGTTGTAGGATTTTTATTTAACTGTAAAGGTTACGCTTTTCTTGGTATAGAGGGATACGAATTAAAATATATAAATGATATCGAAATAGAAGATATTCATAAAATAATGTATGAGATCAAAGAAATGTATAAAGTTGGGTACATGGATTGGAAATATTCCGAAGATAAAATACAAAAAACGATTTTTAATAGAACATTTACGGACACGTGTACTAGAAAAAAATGGACTTATTTGAAAAGAAAAGAAATTTATGAATGTATAAACAAACGTAATCTAGGTAAGACTAAACAACAAAAAAATAAGAGTCATTACGAAAAGAATAAAGAGAATCAAAAATTTATATATAATTTAAACCGTAAACAATGTCTTAGGGATATTAAAAAAAATAATAAACGACCGTCTCAAAAAACTATAGATAAGTACGAACTTACCGAAAGTGAAATCAACCTCAGTTATACTCATTTGAATTAAAAATTAAAAATATACAATGACGACCGAAAATCATAAAGTTTTTAACACTCTCAAGACTTATCTCAAAAATAAGGGACAAGAAATTAGTAATGATTGGTATGTAAAAATCGAAACCCGGAAATCAGGTAAATCCGAGGGTTCGACCGATAATTATTTCTTTTCTCCAAATGGTACTCGATTCAGATCAATGATCGAAGTTTATCGGTTTTTAACGACCGGTGATAAATTCGAACGAGATGAAACAACAAAGTGTTTGAAAATCACTGAAGACAATACCGATGATATAATGGACGATTTGTGCGAACTTTTATCGGATTTGTATATAAACGATGATATTACAAATTTACGCGATATTAATTCGTGTATGTTCCGAGTCGAGAAGAAAAAATGTACGAATTTTATTGAAGGAAAGTTACAAAAAACAAAAATTCAAATTATGGATGAAAAATTTAGAGTTACATTTCCAAAAAATACAGAACCGAAAAATATATCACACTACTCAAAAGCTAACGCTGCAAATTTGGTACACAATTTTTTCAAAACCGAACCAACGTGTTTGGGATGTGGTAATGAAAAAAATGAAAAATGTAAGCTAACGCGTGCACACACGATAAAAGATCGACCTGAAATATTAGATCTAGCAATATCGGAATCGTGTACAGATGATGGATACCATTCCGATATGATCCTTAGAAAATTTATAGAGTTGCATAAAATATACCCAGTATCAACTCTTTGTGATACGTGTCATCGTATATTTGATAATAATAGAAAATTGTAATTAAAAGAATACATTGTAATAAAAATTAACATATAATGTATTGTTGTAATAAACGTAAACTCTCTGTAACTGATGAATCCATACCCGTTTTTAGCCTCGATAACTATGAAGGGTACGCCAAGGTAACCGACGTCTACGACGGTGATACATTTAAGGCATGTATCGTACTTCATAATACAATTTTAAAATTTACTTTCCGAACTGTCGGATACGACGCACCCGAAATGAAACCCCCGAAAGATATGAAAAATAGAGATAAACACATTGCCATGGCAAAACGTGCGAAGTATACGTTCGCGAGTTTTTTAGGGTACGACGAGAGGTCTAAAAATGCTCCATGGAACCCGTTCAAGTGTAAGTTTAAGGTAAACGGGTGGGTATGGGTTTCGTGTAAGAAAAACGATAAGTACGGACGAACGCTCGTTTTCGTATACAAAAATAGAAGGGATATGGTTTCGATTAACAAAAAAATGATAGATTCAGGGTTTGTGAACGCGTACGATGGTGGGACTAAAAAGGAATTTGATTTGTAAATAATAATTATATTAAAAAAGTTATATGTTATATACACCCGGATAAAATTTGGTCAACCACCAAACGACCCATTTCCCATCTGTTCCCAAAGCCAATCTTTTAGGATTTTTATTCGATAAACCCCAATGACGTGCGATAAGATCACTTGAAGTATGTTTCCTGAGTTCATTTATATTTTTACCCGAATGTGGCCTTGGTACCCACCCATCGAGGTGTGATCTCGTAAAAACTTCGAGTTCGAAATATCTTTGGTCGTTTTCGAAAACTTTATAGCCATACTCTTTTTCACCATTATCCGATCCAGATTCGGATTCGGAATCCTCGGACGCATACGTCCCGTTCTTAGTATTACAATTCCACGGTAAATCAGTTCGTGTAAACTTAGATTCGTAGTGTAAACGATACAATTCGAGACTTTCTATGTTTGCAAAAATAACCGTTTCTCCCATGTCATCGTACCCACACGCGCGACCCGGTAAACCCTGAGTTTGCGCAGAATCGTTGAAACGTTTTACGTTTCGTTCGTATAAAACACCCACGTATTTCTTGTTAATCGTGTCGGCACATCTGCACAACTCCATAATAAAAAGACACGTATGTTTTGTTGGTTTGATATTCAAAATCTCGTCGATATCTTCTTCTTCGGACATACCGTTATACGTTTTATATTTGAAATGTTCGCCGTATATTTCTTTGATATTGCTCATCATAACCTGACCAGATTCTCCGGTGGGAGTTCGGATTATATGATACTTCGCATTATCAGAACCGTACCTTCCGAATATAAATTTTCCGAGCTCCGCAATATTTTTCTTAGCCGCGTCTTGTGTATCTTCTTCCTCCTTCTTACTATATCCTGATAATTCTTCACATTGAAACACGCGCCCTTCATCGAGGAAATCAAAAACACCTTTGTATCCAACACCCGGTTTTCCAATAACCATTTCCGCAGCAACGTCCCAATTTTGCCTGTCTTTTAAAACACCATCAGGGGTAGCTGAAAATTCAACGACCTTTATATTTTTCTCGTACATGTTTTGTCTGTTTGCAAAACACAACTCATCGAAGGTCGTATGCATAGTTTGCTTCTTTTGAGCTGCGATCTGAACCTCGTCGATAATCACAAGGGAATCATTTTTAGACATAACATCCAAGGTAAATTTATCCGTTAAGTCGTTACGGTGGTAAATTTGGGTTTCCAAAATATCCGGAAAACGTTTTTTGACCTGTTTTATCCACGACTTCGAACTCAAACCGGTGATAATATATATGTTCGAGATGGGTATTTCGTATCGATCTACATACTGTTCGATAAATGAAATCATTGTCCCAGTTTTACCGACCTGCATTTGCGCGATGCCCATGACGAACAAAGTAGTTGGGTCATCGAACAAATCGACGATGGTTTTTGCAAACTCAATATGATTAACGAAAAGAGGTGAAATTTCATTACGCGCTTTTTTTCTAATTTGCGACTTAATAATATTACGATCGTCTTCAAAATCAGCCTTTTCTTTACCGAAAAGCGGGAAATTTTGTCGTCTTGAAAGTGTAAGCATTTTGTTTTTATTGATCTTAGATCTATTTATTTAATTAATGATCTATTTAGATCTAACTTAGGTTTAAATTGTTCGATATATACTCGATTGAAATAGTTTCAAAAAAAAAGTTATATATATTATACAAAAATGACAAATTATATTTTAACTGGAAATCTTAATGTAAATGGAAACATGGTAATTACAGGGACTGTATACGATATTAAAAGCCTTGGTACTTTGGTAAAAAAATTAGAAGAAGGGGGGTATAAAAATATAATGGAATTAACTGGTAACGCCAGAACAATTGATTGTGATTTTGAAGTTAATGGAGATCTTATTTTTATATCATCTGATTGTTCGATAAAATCTGAATTAAATACAAGTGGAACAATAACAATGCTTAATACAGAAGTTTTGGAATAATAGCATGGAGTTATCTTCTACACAGGTGGTGATTGTTTTATAATTAAAGATTAAACAACTACACTCTATATATACTAATGACTACCTACGACCAAAAACCCTGTGAATTCAAATACAAAATCGACTCGTGTTCGAAAGTCGTCGATGGTGATACCGTCGACGTTCTTATCGATTTGGGTTTCGATGTACTCATTCGCCAACGCGTGAGATTGCTCGGTATCGATACCGAAGAATCGCGAACGCGTGATTTGACCGAAAAGATTTATGGGAAACACGCCAAGAAGAAGCTTGCCGGGTGGGTGACGAAAGCTGTCGAGTGTGATAAGGACGATATCGAGATTGAATTGAGATGTCAAGAACGCGACTCGGTCGGTAAATACGGACGCGCACTCGGTGAACTGTGGGTTCACGAAGATGGGGTTTGGACGAACGTGAATAAATGGATGTGTGAACAAGGCTACGCCGTACCATACGTCGGACAAAACAAGGACGATGTTAAGCAACACCACATGTTACACCGAAAAATGTTAGCCGAACGCGGTGAACTCGTTATCGACGAAAATGGGACGTTTTTGTCGTCTTAAATTAATTAAGGCTTTACCCGTTTAAATTTACTAAAAAAACTTTTTTTCCCACCTTGGGACTTTCGAAGATTTATACCATTACCACACCCTCGACCCAAAAAGCGGAGTTGTTGTCTTCTAAATTCCTTATCAATATCCTCTCTTATTTCACTTACTGGTTTTTTACCAAGTTGGTTTATGAATGATTTTTTGTCTAATCCGTTACATATTTTATTTTTAGAATTTATATACTCTTCTAAATTTTTACGATTTATTTGTGTGTTATTATTTACCATTTATATATAGTGATATTTTAAATTATTTTCTTATAAGTTAATATAAATGGTAAATAATTCAGAGTACGAGAAAATGTTAAAGGAATTGAAAAAACGTTTTAAAGCTGCTAAAACAGTTGCTGAAAAGAATAAATATAAAAATTTAATAAATATGGCAGAAAGATTAAAAAAAACTAATTAATTAAGGTTCCAAATTTTTTAAATCTTTTTTAGCATTATTAATCTTCAATTGATATGATTGTTTATTTTTATTAAAAAGTTCTTTTCTGTTTTTAATACTTGTATTTGATTCCCCATTTTTTTTCATTGCATTGATAGCCGTTTTCTCCTTACGGTCTAGAATATTTATATTTCCTTCATACCTGGATATCGCGCGTTTTAAATAATCAATTTTCCACTTGTTTATTTGGTTTAAATTTCTTGGTTTATTTTCTACAGTTTTAAAATTATTTAAAAGTCTTTTTGGTTTAACACGCTTTTTGCGTTCGTTAAGAAATCTGTATAAAGTATTTGAATGTCGAATTTTACTATTAGTAAGATTGTTCGCCTCGAGTACTTTTATTTTTTTAGTAATAGGATCTATATTTTTATCTATTTTTTTAGTTTTTTTAAGGTCTTTCAAGGTTTTTTTAATATATTTTTCATGGTTTTCAATTTCGCGGTTGGACATGATACGCGGACGAAGTCCTTTCTTTTTTGAAGCGAGACCCTTTTTGTGTAAAGCGATTAGTCTTTTCCTTTGTTTTACGTTGTTTAGTTTGATTAGATTTCTTTTAATATTTTCTCTTTCTTTTTTTAAACTGTTAATATCCCACGAATTGGTATTACTCATTTATATTAATGATTATTTTATTTATATTTCACATACGGAACATGTTCTATATAATTAAAGTACCCTGATATAAACCGGTCGCTCGGTTCTTAGTATAGATAAACCTACGCGTAATATATTTTTAACTAAACGCGATTTTACCAGTATCGTTGTATAATCTATATACTTTTTTGAATTGTTTCTGTGTTTGTTTAGAACATTTTTAATTGAAAGTATTCGCGTTAACGATACATTTTTACACGACGTTGTATCTAGTAAAATATAAACGTTTTTGTTTCGGGACCATACGTCATAAAAAAAGGAATCCATGTCATTTGATGTTGTGGTATCCGTTATTTTGAACTTGAAGGTTTCTTTCATTATTTTAGTATATCGTGTAATCATTAAGTATATTGTTTATTTGTTTCGTACCCTAAAAGTAACAAGTACTGAGGTGTGATAAGTAGTAAGTTTACGATACTATTCGTTAGCCCATCGTATAATTCCATTTGGTGTATAGTATTTGATATAAAGTAAAAGTACAAAGATAAAACGTAATGTATTTTATTTATACTATACAAACCGATCGTAGACGCAAATATTCCTATATACCCAAGTGTATCTATCTTCATTCTATCGTCGTCGTTTTTTAACGGTTCGCATTTACGTATAACTGACACCGAAAGTGCGTGAAACAATATATTCAAGAAACTTATTTTACTTTCCCATGAATAAAAAAGTATAGATAAACCGACGTGTAAAAAACTTTTATATTTTTTGTATATTAATTGACTTCTGTACATATTCGCACTATACGCATTGTTAACGTGGTACAAAATTTTAAAAGGGCAGTGTATCATAAACGAGAGAGAAACATAACTCATTGGGAACAATGATGAAACTAAAACGGGAAAAACGGACGTTACTGCTGATAATAACTCCATACCACGTGTATAGAACATTTTATGTTATATACACGTCGTATCTTTAAATCTATGATATTAATATATGTGGACATTGTTGTGTACACCAATAGCTGCCCCTATTAGTAAAGTTTCAGAACAAAGAATTCTAACTGCAAAGGATTGTCGCGTAGTAAATATAGCACCGACGGAAAATGAAAAACAATACGTAATCGAAATTGTTGAAGATGTGCCTTCCATTTTTATTGACAGTAAATAATTCTACGTAAATGGTTAATGTGCATTTCTCTAACGAGTTGTGGGTTTCTGTAAAACCGAACGTTTGAAAACCGTTCTTCGGCCAATAATGGGAATTCGAAATCGCTCGGTAACCCAAAAAGTAAACGTATGACCGATTTACCCGGATCCCTGATATCTCTATAATATTTTATACCTCTTTTATGTGCCTCTCGTTTCGTTTTGTTACACGACTGACACAGGGGTTGAAAATTAGAAACCTTTAATTGATCAAGGGGAATTTCATAATCGTCGTTTACATGATCACACTCGATGTCACGGTCTTCATCGCATATGAGACACCGTGCCCCTTTATAACAAACGCGTTCGCGTATCCACTCAGGAATATACCTAGAGTTTGAAGATGTACGACCCCAAATAAATAAGCCAAGGACTTCTGTATTTTCTGGTTTTTTTAAATGTACAAATGAACTCTCTACATTTTCAAATTTCGTTTCATCTTCTTGTATCGTATTCCTATGTAAAGGTTTACGTTTGGTAGTGTAGACGACTGTAAATCTATAATTTTTTTCAAATGTAGGTCGCCAACTACCACCGTTATTCGTGACATCAACGAGACCTAACTCGGCAAGACGATCGAAGTGAATAAACGGTTTTGTAAACGCGAGCGTTTCGACATTAACTTTAGCAATAGCTTCTCGGTATCCCATTTTTATTGTTTAATTGTTTATTTGTTTAAGTAGGTTTGACTTGGGTTATAATTTTATCGTAATATTCTTTCGAAAGTTCACACCCAGAAAACTTACGTTCGGTATTTGTACACGCCATAGCTGTTGTTCCACCACCAAGAAACGTATCTACGACGAGGTCACCTTTATTTGAGTGTTTCTCTATGAGTGATTGAAACAAATCAACGTTTTTTTGTGTCGGGTGGAACCTATTCTTACCACCTTGGATTGGAAATTTGTATATACCGTTATCGTATTTACTATTAAACGTCGGTTTACCTTTCTTAACACCAAGTAAAGCTACTTCACGACAATTTGTCAAATAATTCGTACCCGAGTTTATAGGTTGTGGATTTGTTTTAATCCATTCTATGAACCGAATTTGTTTAAACTTATGTTTTTCCATGAGTTCTTTGATATGTGATATTTTCCATACATCAAAGAATATTATACACGTACCACCGTCGCGAAGTTTTTGGTAAAACAGTTTTATAAACTCATCGAGTGTATCCATTGTAAAGTTTTCGTCCCATTCACCATAATTCGTCTTAACGCTATACTTAGTACCGTATATGGTGCCGTATTTCATATAATTTTCCTTAGCGTTCGGTGTTGTTTTAGCAGCACTGTTTTCTTCGACGTATTTTAACCAGTCAGACTCGGTTTTCTTGAGATTTTTACCCGACTCTATAGCGTCATGTAACGCATTCATACCTGTTTCATGTGAAATAATATACGGTGGATCCGTAAGTATGAGGTCGACAGACCCATTAGCAATTCGTTTTAAAAAATCGCGACCTTCACAGTTCTCGATATTCATATAACTTAGTTAAAAGTGAAGCTTTTAACTATCTTATAAATGATACGTGACTATGCCGAACACGTATACAAAGTACTTGGTCCCGGTTATAGCGAGCGCGTGTATCACAATGCGATGGAAGTTGTCTTGCGGAAAAATGGGGTACACTACGAAACGGAGAGAATAGTTCCTATCGTATTTGAAGGTCATACAATAGGGAATCTTCGCGCCGATTTAATTTTAAATAATAAAACCGTTGTCGAACTCAAATCGGTTAAGACCATGAATGATGTCATGGTCACACAGGCACAAAACTATTTACGTTTGACGGGGTTCACAGAAGGGTACCTTATTAATTTTCCTACGTCACTTAACGTCGATTTGGAGGTTAGGTACATTACTTTAAATTAAGTTTCAAATAAAATATATACCCAAGGTAAATGATACCTCTTGAACAAAAAAAAGAAAAATATATTGTTCAAAGTAAATCACGTATTTTAAGAAAGGCGGTCATTTACAGAATTTTTATATTTTTTTTAACATTATTTGTCACGTATTTATTCTTAAAAGATACGAATCAAACTCTCAAATATACCATTATAATGGAAATTATAACGTTTACTTTTTATTACTTATATGAATTAGGATGGAATTTGGTACCAATTAGCACTTAATTTTCCTACGTCACTTAACGTCGATTTGGAAGTTAGATACATTACTTTAAATTAGGTTTCTTTTGCGACGATTATATAAATTTCTCCATAATATAAAATTAATATTAGTACCTCCTTTATTAGAGTGAAAAAACAATGCACCTTTTCTATAAACACTGCTTAATTGTGTAAGTGTTTTTGCATTTTTGAGTTGTTGTTCTAATAAATTTTTTTTAGAATTTTTCTTAACAAGAGCTTCTCTTATTCTTCTGTTTTTATTCTTTTTCTTTTGTGCTTCTAATTTTTTATTTTCTTCTTGAATACTCGTTGCCATTAATATAACGTATATTATTTATCGGGTTCGGTATCTTGTTCCATCTGGTTCATGTAATACATGAACGGTATCATTTGGTATATTTTTTTCCATTCACTTTTGGATTCTTCGTAATACGATTTGGGATCTTTAAGACCTTCGTTTATAATTTCGTTTATCTTTTCTGTATAGAACCTAATTTCCTCTAAACAGAAATTGTAATAAGGATCGCTCATTACCTACTTTAAAACCCGTTTCTTTAAATATTTAACCTACTTTTTAGTCTTTGTTTTTTTAACCTTTTTAGGCGTTGGCTTTATATTTTTTATAAAACTGTTAACCATACGTGTTATGTAATTTTCTCTGTTAGCCATACGTCTTGTGTAATTTTCTTGTGCAACTTTTGCAACTGAAATATTATTTGATTTTACTATACTCATTTATTTATACTATTATTTTTATATGGTCGCTATATATTCCCATTGCAGAGTTTTACATATCTTATTCCATATCAGATCCTGATGATACAACTTTTCTTTTGATTTAAGTAGAGGGAAATATTTAAGGTACCTATCTTCGCTTAGAAGTTCGCAGAATTTGTATAATACGTATGAGTAACTCAAAAAGTTTTTACGTTCACTTGGACAATTATCATCGAAGGGTTTTTGTATATCCTTGAACATTATACGTAACCGTTCCTCGAGTTCCTGTGGCATTTTTGGTGGTGACATACCACTAAGTATATTTGTAATATACGGAACGTGTTCGTAATATTTGTTAAGTTTTAATTTTTTTAACAAGCTCCTAACTCGTGCGTGTGTTATTTCTTCTAAATTTTTAATTTTAATTTTCTTCAATTCATTTTTTAATTGGTCTATAACTTCCAAAGGTATATTAGTAGTTTCTTGTGCCTGAAATTGTGATAACCATTCGTTAAAATGATTTTCACGTTTATACGAATAATTCACTACCTTTTCTGAAGTTTCCTGTTCTTCTCGGTAAGTTAATTCTTCACTAATTAGAGTCGATATTATCAAACCACAACTTTGACATACAAGATCACCTGTATTTGTAAAATGGAATAAAATACTATCAACACAGGTTGTACACTTTTCTGGAATTTTAACTATGGGTCGTTCTACATTCATATTTTCGACTTCAACAAGATAGTCCGTAAATATATCCTTTCTCTGTAAACCACTCGTTTCTTTACAGTTGAAAATATTATCAGTTGATACATCCTTTTCGATATTATCTGTATACTGATTCATGTAAGGTAAACATTTCATTATGTAATCAGACATATCAGTTTCATATTTACATTTATTATCAGGGTCATCTTCTATCTTATTTTTCCAAAAATCAAGTTTGTTGTTATATCGGCTTAAAAAATTACCTTCCATATAATAACTAATTATAATGTTTGTTAAACTTTTAAGTGACGTTATAATTTGGGCGTATGATAAAATTAAATACTTAGTGTCTAAACCAGATTATAAAATAATTAACCAGTCTATGGAGTATACAATTGATAACGATATAATACCAGAAGAACTCAATGATTTTTGGAAAGATGAATGCGATGAATGGGATGGAGAAACTGAGAATTTTTATAAAAATTTAAACGGTATAGATTATAATAATTCAATAGTTCCAAATAATGTAACTCGCATTATTTTACGTATTAAATATTGGTATAACGATAAAATGTACAAATACTTGGTAAATGATTTGGTACATAAATGGCCACCTGAAAGTGATAAGGGTTTTATATTTAACATACCAATCATAAGTGCAATTTTGCTTGATTCGGATGATAAACCAGTAAAGGATTTACTTAACAAGATAAAGAGATACGCGGGTCCTAGAGGTGATTTTCATGATGAAAATGTAAAAATAAGTGACATGCTATATTATGATGACGATACACTTGAATTAGAATACCCAAGTATTCGGTTAAAAAATGCTATAGGTATGGTTAAGAAGGTAAGTACTGTTGACGGTTATATTACAGATCTTCGGATACCTTAGTTGCTAGATAAAAATTTAATTCACCTAGATTAGCAACGTTATATTTTAGTATAAGAAACCTATTTTGATCCTCTTGCATTATCTGTACATTTGCACACATACTTGTCGCTTTTGTAAATATGTTCATATATCTAAGTGAATACTTACCAGATATTTTTGGACTTTCGTCGTTACATTCTATATTAGTTTCCTGGTTTGCAAAGTCACCCGAACAATAAAGTTTTAGTTTTTTACCCTCCCTTGTTATTTCTATATCATTACCAATATTATACATATCTCTGCATATTCTTTGGAAATCTGCGGATAACATAGGAGTTATAGTTGTCATTTTCATTTTAGGTACTTCAATTTGATTTTCGTTTATATCTAGTAACTTTAGATCAAACTTTGTAGACGTCTTTTTAATTTCGCTAAATATTTCTATATTCATGTATTCTTTCGTGTCTATATTGATAATAAGAACATCACTATTTGATATAGATTTGAGAAGTTTAAACGTATTTGAAACATTTATACCCGCGACTATTTCAGATTCGCAATTATACTCTTCGAAGTTATCTGATGCTAAATACATATCTACAAGTGATGTTCTTGCTGTATCTAAAGTTACTATATACATCCCATCTGGTTTAAAATATATGTTAACGTCGTTTAATATATCCTTAAGAACTTCAAAAGTTGATTTTATAGCTGAAGCCTGTACTGTAGCTAACTTCATTTTTAATAAATCGTATTAATTCTTTAATTATTGTTTACTTTCTACATTATACGCATCACTTACACTTCTACTTATTTTTTCTTCGAGTTCGGCTGTCATTGGGGGTTGTAAAGAAACGCCATAACTATCTATTCCAAACATATCATCTATACTCTCACCACCTTCTAAAGTTGTCATAGAACAGGTTCCAAAACCTGCCATTTCTAATTCCTTAACTGGTAAAAGAGACTCAAGCCAGTTTTTTATTTCGTTACCTACAAGTAGTTTTCCGTTTTTTGTAAGCATTGTTGGAACTCTACTTATTTTACTTTTGAATTGTGGAGGTATACCTAATTTATTAATATTGTGATAACTAACAATTTGTTTCAAATTCTCATTTTTTTGAATATAATCAATTATATCTAAACTATGATTACACTGAGGACTGTATATTAAAAGAGACATTTTAAAATAATAAATTATAATATTTTCGCAATAATTTCACAATTGAAATAAAATAAAATTTAATAATAAGATGAACAAAATTGTTATAACATTACTAATAATATTTGTTATATATTCACTAACCAGGACAGAGAAGTTCACTAACGTACCACCTGATGAATTAAACGATGAAGAAATAGATTTATCCGGATACGAAGAAAGTGATTTATCTATTTCACACGATCTTATACAGGAAATCATATTACGTACAAATGAACAGATTTCAAAGAGAACTGGGTTATGTACATATATAATAGAAACTATAAAAGCTGAAATATACGAAAATAAAGACATTGAAAATCCTGGTAAGATATGTAAGTGCATGTTTATGGTAGTCAAGTATGGAAAAGGTGGTTTTGATTTCGGATTTTCCGTTTCTGCTGTTACACGTATTATAAATATGGGACCGCGGTACGATATTAATGAACTAGAGAATCAAAATGATGTAGAAATGGAGAAGGATTTAATTAAAGTTATAGAAAATATGGAAAATAAAATACTAAGATCAGGACTAACAGAAATTGAAGATGCTCGTTTAAGAAAATTTAAGAGAAAATATACCCAGTTCCAAAATATGAAAAAGGAATTAGTTAACGAAAAACCATCAGTCGTTATATTAAGTTTAAGGACACAACCTATTCATATAAAGAAACCTGATAATGAAGGTATTTTTACTAATAATATACCACCAAGAGAGTTTGAAGATTATTCACTCATAAGAGAAAGTGAAATATCTTATATAAAAAACAATACGAATTTACTTGTTGAAAAAGAAATACAAAATTCTCAAGATGCGTATGGTAAACCTAAAAATGTTCCAATAGTAACTTAGATGATCACTATAGATGAAATATCTAAGATAGCTGATAAACGTAAACGACTAAAAAAGGAGACGTATATAAAATTATATGAACAGATATCTAAAAAAATACGCCAATCAGTAGAACTCGGTAATAAATATGTATTCGTTCAAATACCATCGTTTGTTATGGGGTATCCACATTTCGACAGGCGAAAAGCTACTGATTATTTAATAAGACAATTTAAAATTAGCGGATTTATGGTTCAAGTTATAGGTGAATTTGAAATATGTATATCTTGGCGTGCTAAAAAGGTCGAAAAACATACCGAGGAAAAACCAGAAGAAGATTTTGAAGATTTTCCAACACTCGTGAACTTGAAAAAGACTGCAAATAAATACAGGGGAGCGCGATAATAACGTCTCATAAAAAAACCCACTTTATCATAAATGGATAACCTTAACATATTAGTTGAAGCTAAAAGAGAATATCTTGGTCAACTTTGTTTATTGATGTGTCCAGTTATGATTGAGACTTTTGATGAAATGTATGAAGAAGCATACAAACTCTCTAAAGGAAGAAAAGTACTTATTATGTACCAAAAACTTTTAAAGGAAGTTCCTAACTGGAGTGATGCAATGTCTAGACAACACTCTGATAATATAGCGAATAGATGTGCATGGTTTAATGATTTATTGGCGGCCGTTTTCGTGAGTTGTGTTAAAATATTATCAGCTGTTCGTTTGAGTAAAGACAATAAAAAAATTTCCCTTAAACTTCCAACTAATGAAGTTTTTATACAAATGTGTCATAACAAAGTCGCGGAATCTTTATACAACGATCCTTATATATACCACGAAACACAAAATGAATATGCTCGAAACGATAAATTATTCGAAAGATTCTCTATATGTGTTGAAAGTGCGGTAAAAGAACTCATACCTGTTCAGCAAATATTACAAACCTATATGTCACAATCACAAGAAGGTCAAGACCTTGATTTAGGAGACGCGGAGATAGCTGATTCGGAAGATCCAGAGCTTATAGAAGACGGTGGGGAAGAAGTTACACAAGACCCATTTAATCCGGAATTAAATGAAGAACCTTCTATGGGTGAAGAACCTTCTATGGAAGGAGAACCTTCTATGGGAGGAGAACCTTCTATGGAGGAAGAACCTTCTATGGAGGAAGAACCTTCTATGGGAGGAGAACCTACAAACTCTTTCATGAACAACGAATTCAAAACTATAAGTACGACTCCACAGACACGACAGGGTATGGCTAGTGAACATGGCGAATCTGACGATGTATTTTTTCCAGACGCTGCCGAAACTCGTCAAAAAAACATCATGTATAAGTAAATGGAGTTTGAAGATTATTTAAGAGATCCAGCTTGGGCAGGATTAATTGCTGGATGTATAACTGCAGGCTATATACACTTCAAATCAAAACTTAACAATGAAGGTAAACTCGAGATGAGCTCATATACAAAACCATCCGCACTTGTTGCAATTTTAGTATATGTTATAGTTTCAAACGGATTGGGTAAAAAAGAAAATATCAGTTCAGAACCGTTTTAGTTTATAAACTTAAAGATATTATTAGTATTATGTATATAATATACAACAATGACATCAGTTTCCGCATTTAATGAAATGATGGGTCAATTTCTTACTGAATTGCACAGGACGTTTCCAGAAGAAAAAGGATTGAAAAAGTGTTTATCGGCATTTGATTTAATGAAAGAAACGAACCCGAGATTAGTAGTAGACGGTTTCATGTCAGGTGTAACACCATATGCAGATAAAATTTCAAAGAAAGACGAATCTTTTTTTATAAAAGAGTCTAAGAATTTAGATTTCATGAAAGGTGTTAATTTAGAAAAACATTGGGGTTCGTGTTCAGAGAATACAAAAAACGCTATCTGGCAGTACGTACAAACGCTTTACATGTTAGGTACGACAATTAAATCAATTCCAGAAGACACATTATCCATGATTGAAAGTGTGGCAAAGGAGTGTGCCGATAAAATGGGTTCAGAAAATGAAAGTGGTTTAGATGAAGCAGCTCTTATGAAAACCATGCAGGGTATGTTAGGTGGCATGTTAGGTGGTAAAAAATAAACTCACTATATATAAATGACTTCTTGGTTCGAAGATCCAAAACAACTCATTCGAACAGACAAGGTATTAGAATTCTGGCCTTCACAAACACTTACTCCAGAAGAGCGTGTTAATGCCACAGCGAGATTTATTATTTATGCAACCTGTATTATATATCTTATAAATCGTGATATACGTATATTTGTATTAGGAGGAACTGCACTAGGTGTTTTATATATAATGGAAAAATCTGATATGATACAATTAGGATTGGCGAAAACAGCACACGAACGACCACCACGACCATGTACTAAACCGACTCAGGACAACCCAATGGGTAATGTTTTGATGACAGATTTTGTTGATAGGCCAGACAGACCAAGTGCCTGTTATTACCCAACAGTTAAAAAATCGTATAACAATTACGCTACAAAAGGTATAGAATATGGACCATCTAGATCTAGGTCATCTTTACCAGAATACCAAAGAAATGCATGTTCTAGACAATTTGTAAGTACAGCCAATTCTTCTTTAGGAAATGACCCATATTACCAATTTATACATGGCGAACAGGGACAAAAAACTTGTAGACAAGACCCACGATTATGTGATCCAAACGCGAGAGGTGTTCAACTCGAAGCTTTTGCAGGATTAGATCCAAATGGGGATAAGAGAAGTGGTATGCATAGAGGTTCAGGATTAGCAGCTGGTCATTCTTCTTAATTTCGTATTTTAAATATATTTAGTCGATACTCGATTTTCTTAAACAAAATGTTTTGTAATAGTAAATGGCGTACCAACTCCAACCTGGAATTAAATTAGTCACGGATAATGCTGTCCCAACAGTTTGTGCAAACGAAGAAGTTTTTATGTATCCTCAGCCCAGTGCATTAAACTACGTATCATCGAGACCAAATACTATGTTATATGGTACTGCGCCATATATGGCGGGTAAAGGATCTCCAGCTGAATATATTGAAACGAGTGACGCTCTTCGTCCCCAATCTACTTCACGATTTAATAAAGTTTTGGCGAGAACATACGAACAAAATTTACACCCACTCCAAAATGTAGCCTGTAAACTCCCACTCGTAACCCAAAGTTACGAACCATCCAGTACACGAGCCGAACTTCAAAATGGTTTGTTTCAGCAAAGATACCTTAATAAAAATGTCAGTAAGAAATAAGAATGGCTGATCCAATATCTATAATGGCTATAGCAGGACTTGTCTACGCTGGTCGTAAATTAAGTAAACCAACTGAAACATATATATCAGAAGGTGCTCCTATAGAAGAGGAAAACACAAATTTTAATGATAGAGATATTACTATAAACGATACGTATTTAGGTGAAGCGTCACCTTTGATCGAACAAACAAATTTTCATAAACAAGAAGTTGGCTCCTTCGGTGATATTGCCTCAACACAAAGATCTTCCGGGGGTGAAGTTTTGGAAATGAGAGATAGGTTCATGTATGACGGTGGTAGAATGAATAACTTATCACCAATAGAACGTCAGAATGTTGGTCCAGGTTTGGGTGTTGACCCGAATGTCCCGTCAGTTGGTGGTCATCAACAACTTTTCCGTGTGAATCCTATAAATGTAGGTGCTTATAAATTAACTACTTTACCAGGGAGAAGTGGTCCTGCATTTGATAGTGGAGGTGGACGTAGAGGAATTGCCGGCGAACTTGCTAATAATAGACCTGAAAAAACTTCATTTTTACCAGAACGTCTTCCAAACGTTGGTGGACGTTCACAAGGGTTTTCGGGATTAACACCAAGAGGCGAACATGAAAAAACTAAAAGAACAACAAATCGTTCTGAAACCGGACTTAGAACTGATACTCTTTCTACGGCAGCACCAAAGAGAATCGTTTCCGCTTTAACACGTGCAGCAGAACCAACACGTAACAAGAAGGATGGTAATATAGAAGCGTATCAGTACGCAAATATGCCATCACCAAATATCAATAAATATTCACACGGGTACTTAAATTCTCCATCTTCAAAGATAGGCGAAAGTCGAGTTTACGGCGATGCTTATGCAGTCGAGGAACTTAATAAGTTTGGATTGAGACCAACAGATAGAAGAGGTAAAGCTGGTCGAACTGCGGGTGCTGGTCGAATGAATGTTCGTGCCGACCCACTAAACCAGGGTGGTATGTTAACAGGTGTTCGTTCAGACACGTCCCGTATTGATGGTCGAGTAAATTCTGCAAACGGTGCTTGGACACAAAATTATAGACATAACGATTATTACCAATTTAATGCATACAAAGGTAACGAAAATCCAAATTCGTCTCAAAGTGGTTTAGATATAGCTAAAAACCAACTTTCTAGAAACCCATTGGCACATAGTTTTTCTTAAACGTATAATAAAATAAGTAATTCACTCATTAAAATAATACTCCTATATTTTAATGAGGGTACATACCTTAGACATAGATAGTGGAGAAAGAGATCCCGTTTCTTATTCAAATCCTGCAGACTATGTTGTTAAATTAAGAACACCTGTTTATGAAGTCACGAAAATTTCATTAATATCAGCACGTATTCATAACAGTCAGTTTCTCATACATTCTCGAAATAATCAAATGGAAGTGTTAACAATTGGTGGGGGTGGGGGTACTCAGACTGTAACTATACCCGTTGGAAATTATAGCGGTCAAGCACTTGCTGACGCTATAAAACTGAATTGTACAGTTATAACTGGTGCGACTTTTGATAAAGATACAAATGCAATAACGTTTACATGTAACTCAGGTGATTTTACATTCAAATTCTATTCGGGTAAGAATGGGTATAATACAAACGTTACAGGGTATACTACACCACATGATATACTTGGTTTACCAGCATCTGATATTTCATCGAGTAGTTCTTCGTTGACGACTGGTAGTATTAATTTACAGGGTGCAGACGCAATAATTGTAAAACTGAGTAGTGGATCCGATGAATTTAATAAGACTGTATTTTCGGATACACCTTTTTATACTGGACGAATACTCATGTGTGGAGACGTAATTAACTATTCTGGTGTAGACGACGCTGTCGAACATAATTTTGATAGTGGGGTACAAAAAACAATATCAAGTTTACGTGTTCAATTTTATTATAGTAGTAATAATCGTCTCATACCTTACGATTTTAGAAATGCGAATCATATACTAAAATTAGCAGTAACATGTTCTACAGATAAAATGGAAAATATACCTAGATCTAAACGAGGGGAGAGTTTACCTACACCTATGGAAATCCCCTATGAATTTAGAGAGGATGTACATAACTGGGATGCTTTTATACCTATATTTATGGTAGTCGCAGCAGGTTTATTTTTACTTTTAATTATAAAGAAACCTAAACGATTTGAACTTACTTAGTAACAGCGAACACCGGTTGCGCTGGCTTGTTAACCTTGGAAGACACTCTGGAAGTGACCATAAAGACAAAGATGGACAAGAGAGTGGTGAACAACGCGGTAAGCGTGTAGTTCATACCACCGTTCTTGTTAACCTTGATAACTTGGTTAACCAACCACCTAACCAAGTCAACCCAAGACAAGGCGGCGGCGAAGGAAAATCCAGCGACGATAGCATTGAGAGATTGCGACTCGAGTTCCGAGGCGACGAGCGTGATAGTTTCTTTGGCAGCAGACATTTTTTTATACTATAAATGTAGATTTTATTCTGGGAGGAAATTTTCGTCGAATAAAATTTTCTTATATTTTTTCGTATTTTTAAAGTACCCTTTCATATTTTTAATAGGTTTTTCCTTAGAGGAAGAATACCCTGACGATTCAGATTCTGTTTCAGACTCATTCTCGGTTTCGGTTTCAGTTTCTGAATCAGAGTCAGAGTCTTTATCCGAACTATCATCACAATTTGATATTTTAAAATATCTAATATCCTTGTCCCAACCTTCTAAATTAGATGTCTCCATTACTATCTATAGCATTTTTTAACATATGTTCTGTTGGGTTTTTCGGCACCCATGTACCCCAATTATCGTAGGCATTATTCATTTTAACGAATTTGTATTCTCGACCAGAATACCGTTCGAATTCGATGTCCTCTTCGTCTACTATATCCAATTCTTCTTCTTCACTATCTGAATCATCGTAAATTTCTGGGAAATGTGAACCCGTTTTCTTACCAACTTCATTCATGGCACAATATTTCATAGCGTATTCCATATCTTTACCGAGTATAGTATCACGACCACATGCTTTTGCGTATTCGGCCGCAAAAACAATGGCCTGTTCCATGACGGGTTGTATAACATCTATAGCTGTTTGTTGAAACTGTTCAACGAGTTGTGTTGTAGCATCTTTTTCTGATTGATTCATTGTATTAAAATAACGTTTGAGCAATACCGTTCTCCACTCGGAGTATATTATAACTATGCGCCAAAACTCTAAGTTCTCTTTGTGCTAAATTATCAGGTATTACTTTAAGTTTTAATATCTGATCTTTAACCATACTGAAATTTTTCTGACCTGTCGGATACCATCGTTCAGGTTCGAGTGCAAAACTATAAGAATAATACCTCCTAAAAAGTTGTGTCCGTGAATGGTGTATACCACTTTGTACAGAGCGTAAATTTATAACATTACCCGTTTCTTCATTTAAAATTTCTGAATCATCTAGAGACATTTTTAATGATTTGAGGTGTTCATAATTAACATATTCACCGTTATACGTTTTAAAATCCGAATCGTAATCGAAATTAGTAACAAAATGATTACCAGGTACCTTTCTAAGTCTTTGAATTATAAAAAATAACTCTTTTACAGGATTTTTAAAATTAAGGTTATGTTTAACATCGACTATAGAATCTATATTGGGATCTTGTGGTATTATATGTTTACTTTCCTGAATTTGTGTAATTATATAGTCTATTTTTTCAGATTTAATTTTTTTCTTTTCAATATTTGTTAATGATATCATTTCGGTAGTTATTTTCATGTTTTTAATGAGACCCTTTGTTGATACATTATTTGCTAAGTAACGAACATTATCATCATCAGCTGGACTGGTAGAATCATGCCCAAATATACAATCACCACGTTTTCTAAGTTTAATAACAATTTCAATTTCCTGTTTATCTATTGCACAAATGGGAATAGCGAGTTCGGGGTTATTGTAGAAATAAAAGGGTATATCAACGAAAAATTTTTGTTTTTGTGTTGCAAAACCTAAATATCCAGAAATTTCATGATTACATACAGGTGTACCTGAAAGTTCTTTGTCCTTTTTTCCAATAAGTTTAGATAAATTTTTCTGTTTCGTTTGTGTTACATAATTATCAGAATAAATAGCTAAAAAATCACTTGGTATTCTTTGAATTGTTTTACCACCGATTAGTATTTCGGCATACTCTATAATAGCATGTCCTATAGACTCCACATACCCAATACCTAATATACCATCACCACTTAGTAAGTTTTGTTGTATTTCCGATAATTCAAATTTTAAACTCACTGTTTTTAAAAGGTCACCTTGATCTTGGGGTATGGTACACCTTATAATATTATCAAATTCAATCTCACCTTCAACGTCTAAATCAACAAAGAACGGTGCAAAATTAGAATGTTTTTGAAAATTTTTTATGAAATAGGTATATTCTGGATCATCCGTGAAAAAAGCGTCCTGTGGACCAGATGTTTCTAATTGAACACGACCAGCCATTACTAGTATAACTGACTAAAATTTTAAACCTCCGAGACCGCTTTCGACGTGCAAAACATTATAGTTAACTGCATACACGTAAACTTTGTGTCCAAAACTTGAATCTGGACTATCGAGTTCTATTTCTATTAAATTATGTGCAATTCTACTCATATTAACTTGTCCTGTTGGATAGTATGTTTCTGGTTTTAGTGAAAAACTATACACACCGAAGTTATTTTCTGTAGTTCCTGTGTAATATTTTAGAGGTTGTTCATAGCTTAGCATTAAATTATCGGCGTCTATTATCGTATTATTATTAAATTTCATTATAACATTTTTAATCGGGTTATATTTAAATACATCATCACTTATAGCCACAAAAAACATTTCTTTCACGGGGTTTTTAAAGTTAAGCATACCAGACTTTTTCGTTTCCCCGGGTTTCATTTTGAACTGGGACAGTTGAATTTGTGTTATAACATATTCGATTGGGCGTGATAATAAGAAATTTTTTTCGTTTTCGGTTATATAAACGAAATCCGTTATTAATGAAACTTTTTTGAGTGAAGATGATACATCTGAAGGTGTATCTTCTATATCACCAGATGAAGTAGTGTACGTTACACTTATATCTTTCAGCTTTTTAAACTTTATTTCAACCTCGACGAGTTGTTTTGTTATAGCACACACGGGTAAAGCTAAACTCGGGTGTCTAAAAAAATAGAATGGTAACATTACACTATAATCCCAATCGTAAGAAACAGATATATAATCACCGTGACCAGATAAAAAATAAAGAGTTTGGTCGGTATCATCGTGATTGTTATGTATCTGGTTATACATGTATATATAATCACCAGTTATACGTTCAATTGTTTGACCACCTATACGTAAGTCTGCGTATTCTATTATCTGCGCACCTACAGATTCCCGGTACCGAAGACTTTTCACGTTTATCTGACCACCCATATTAGGGTGATTGTGACAGTAATAGTATAAAGTTGATGGTGCACCCACTGGTACGACGAATGTAACAGTGCCATTTTCTGTTCCATCACCAGTCACACCCGTATCATACACAGAACCACCATTACGGGTTCCATTAATCGTTTCAGATAGATAAAATGGATGCCCACCCGCGTTCACATTAAAAGTATATGTGGTACCTTCGTATAAAGTTAATGTTGCCTGTTGAACACCATCTATAAAGTATCTATTCCCACCACTTACAGATTGGAACGTTACATTAAAAGTTTTGTTTGGTACAGTAGGTTGAGGTAAAGTAAATTTCAACATCATACTCCTGATAAGATCGCCTTTATTAGCTGGTATACGAGATTCTAGTGACTTATCGAAATTAGGTTCTCCATCAAAAGGCGTTTCCGTAGCTTCTATAGAGAATTTAGTATGTCTTTTAAAATTTACCAGGAAATACGAAAATTCAGGTTCCCCCGTAAGCCATTGGTCCTGGATACCCGTGGCAGCAAGGTTTATTCTACCAGACATTCTTACTCTATGTGAGTAAAATTTTATAAAATAAAACGAGGCGATATATTAGATTAGATGAATCTTCAACTTCGAAAATTCAAACCCGAGGGTATGGCTGATGATAAAGTTTGTGTATTTATTGGCAAGCGTAATACGGGTAAGTCAACACTTGTTACTGATATCCTGTATCATAAAAAACATTTACCAGCAGGAATAGTTTTATCAGCAACTGAAGAAGGAAATCATTATTATCAACAGTACATACCCGACCTATTCATATACGGAGATTACGATAAAGAAGCTATAGAACGTGTTATGGATAGACAGAAGAAACTCGTGGGTGCAGGTAAACCAAATTGTGGTGCGTTTCTGTTATTAGACGATTGTATGTACGATTCAAAATTTATGAAAGATACGTGTATCCGTCAATGCTTTATGAATGGTCGTCACTGGAAGATATTTTTCATGTTAACTATGCAATACTGTATGGATCTACCACCGGCACTCAGGGCGAATATAGATTACATTTTCATTTTACGTGAGAATATCATTCAAAATCGAGAGAAGTTATATAAAAACTTTTTTGGTATATTTCCAACATTTGAATTGTTCAATAAAGTTATGGACTCATGTACAGAGAATTACGAATGTCTAGTTTTAGATAATACATCAAAGAGTAATAGAATAGAAGATTGTGTTTTTTGGTACAAGGCAACCTTACGTAAAAACTTTAAGGTCGGTGCACCACAATATTGGCAAACGCATAAGAAGATGTTTAATCCGAGACATGGTAACATGAAGATTGGTGATCGTAACTCAGTTAAAAAAACGACTCCAATAAAGGTCATTAAGAAGAAATGATAATACGAGATTTATCTAGAAAAATATGTACAGCTTTAAAAATAACACCAATACTACCCACTAAAAATATATCATTGGTATATCCAGCGTATAACGAAATAAATACTCCTACGTATAACACAGACGACGGGTATCGTATATTGGTCGATGTATGTCATGAAACAAAAACGGTATACATAGATCACGACATGTCTAATTATGATGAATTAAACGATTTACCTAGAATAGTAAAAACATTTGGTTGTTTGTACCCAAATTATACTTTACGTAAATAATCCAGGCTATCGCGTAAACGTAAAAAAACGAAAAACACATGTTATGGTATATGACAGACGTTTATACTATGAATCTTTCTGAAAATTCGGACGGTATGGTTAATTTGAATAATAACAAATCGACTAATTTTATTGCTAATAATCAATCAAATTCTTTACCTCCAACTACATTCTCTCCACATCAACAGCAACAAGAAATGCCGAATATTTCGCTCGAAAAAAATCTAAGTGAAAATAAACAGATAATGGATTCTACGTCAATTTCCGATATAATGGGACAACCAGAAGCACCACTCGAACCACCAATGATGGCACAAGATCCTCGCATGACACAAATGCAAATGCAAGCACCAATGATGCAAGCACAAGCGCCACAACAAGTAACACAGCAAGCTCAGTCAACTAACAATAAAGGTAACAGTAATCCATTTAATTTAACGGATGAACAGTTTCAAGTTCTCGTAGTCGCAGTATGTACTGCGATAGCAATTAGTAAGCCAGTTCAAGAAAAACTCGCGAACTTCGTACCATCGTTTCTTAACGACCAAGGGAACCGAAGTATGATTGGTTTAGCGTCAACTGGTGTAGCTGCCGCAATTGTATTTTACGTTATTAAAAAATACACTTAATTATGCATTATTTATAGAATTTGAGTAAAACCCTTCTAATCCTTTATCTCTTGTTAAGATAGGATAAGCAAGAATCATACCAATTACAAACCCAGTTACGCGAAGTGAATAGACAATACCTGTACTTCTCGCATCTTTCCCGTAATTCTTATAATGTTCTTGTATTTTCTTATCGAAAACTTGCGTGACAAGTATAGCAAAAAGGTACGCTAAGAATGATATCACGACAAGACCCTGAAAGTCAAGGGACGCGTACCCGAAAAATGCACCACCTTTCATTAACCTATTAATGAAAATGGGCGCGATTAAATGTAGGAGTGTCATGTTAAACCAATAGTTATCGAAGAGTAATGGGGAAGTGTTCATACCCATGAGAAGAGTCCAAAGAAAGACAGACGTACCAAGACCTTTATATGTTATTCCGTTTTCGGACATTATTATTTAATAGTAACAAAGATTATTTATCCTGTACATACTTATTACAAAACTTAGTTTTCTTTGGAATTTCTTCGTATATACCTAAATCTACACATATTTCGCGTAACTCCTTGAAGTTTTTCCAATACTCTTTACTGTGCGAATACTCGTCTACAGTGGAGTGTGCGAGTTCGTGTATTAAAACGTGAAAAATCTCGTTCGTATCTCCGTCTATACATAAACCTATTTCATTTCCTTTATTGGTGTTATACCCTATAGCCCCTTTAGCAATACTGTAATGTGCCGTTATGGGTACTTCCTTCTGTAACATTTCAAATTTCTTATTTTCAGTTTCTATGAGGTGTTCCCTGAGAATTCTATACTTTTCGCGAACCTCGATTATTTCCCGTGGTTCTTTCGTGTTTACGAATAGTAACACGTTTATGATAAGTAGAAGTAACGCAACTATCATCTTACCATAAACATACATAAAAATTGAAAGCGAAAAAAAAGTAGAAATGATACGTAAATTTATTGATTTTTTAACGAAACCCGAACCACGACCCGTTCTGGGACGGTGGGCGGTAAAATCGTGTAGTGAACTACTCACGTCCATAAACTCCGTCTACCAGAACCGCGACCATTGTGGAGACGTAATATGTCACGAACCCAAAAAAGCAGAAGAATATATTAAAACTAATAAAAATACCAAGTAAAGGTATATGAGTAACTCCAATTCCAATGTTCCCCAGGCACTTCGTAACCTCGGTGTTACGAACATGAATATTACAAGACTTGATATATCACCAAGTTATAGATTAACCAAATTACCACCACAAATCGGTGACCTTAAAAAACTAGAGTATCTTTCTTTGGGATTTAATAAATTAACCACATTACCACCACAAATCGGTAAGCTTGAAAACCTTAGGGTACTTCATTTGAATAATAATAAGTTAAAATCGTTACCATCCACGATTGGTAAACTTACAAAACTTGAAAAACTTGATTTAAGTAAAAATGAGTTAGAATCTTTACCACCACAAATCGGTCTTTGTGAAAATCTTAAGAAACTTAATTTGGATAAAAATAAATTAAAAACGTTACCAAAAGAGATTATTAAACTTAAAAATATAAGTATTGTCGCGAATCGAAACCCAAACCTTACAATACCTTATATCCTAAAAAATAAAAACATTACCGTTTTCCATCATTATAAATCATTCGATCCTAATGTCTTGTATGAAAAAGAATATAATTATAGCAATTATTATAAAAACCAATTATCGGGTAAAGCCATTACTAAACGAAAAAATTTACCTTTTTTACCGAAAAATATTAAAAATCTAATAGCAAAAAAAATTTCTAACGTTGAACCTGTAACAAAACCAAAACCTCCTAGTAAAACTAAAAATCCTTTACGTAAATTAGTACGTAATATAAAAGAGAAAAGAAATTTAAAACGTAACACGGAAAATATAGAAAAAGTAACAAATCGAATTAAAAGTACAGTTAAAACGCCAAATACGCCAAATACGCCAAACACACCAAAAACACCAAATTCACGAAATAACATGAGAAAAAAGGCGGGTAACGCCGCTCAGAGTAGACGTACAAATGTCAATAATAATAACTAATCATTTCTTATACACAAACCTAAATTTACTATACAAATCCGAAACCGGGTTCCCTTTAAGATCTTCCCACAGTGTTAAAGTAAACCCCAAATTTTCCATTCGCGTGAATAACATATCTTTATGCGCTATTGGTTCGACTTTTGGTCCATCGGCATAATACGGCGTATCGGCTAAATGGACGTATAACTTTTCCCCAAAGTTCCCCGAACTCGTATGTTTCATTAGAAAATAGTTCCCTAACTCGTCTTTTACGGGTGTGTTCATGATAATCTTATCGGAATTCGGTACGATCCCTATGAATTGACCACCGGGTTTAAGTCTATTCTTAATTGCTAATAAAGACGTCTCGAATAACTTAGACGATTCGAATATATAGTGTAACGCAAAGTTATAACATATGACATCGTATTTCCTTTGTGGACATGCGAATATATCACCTTCGTAAAAGTTGACGCGTATTTTCATATTCTTTGCGCGCGACTTAGCCTGCTTAAGTGAGTCTGGGTTTGGTTCACACATACTTATATTTGCCCCCGCGTGTTTCCACTTTTGGAGATCACCACCGAATCCACATCCTACATCCAAAATACTGTCGCCTTCGCGGGTAGCCGATTGGATGAGGAGACGCTTAGACTCGTTATGATACTTTCGTATCTCCTCCATTTATCTATAATGGGTTTTCTTTTTTAAGTGATTAAACGGGTGTATTCCCATAAACATTACACTTGACCCTTCGATATTTAAATGAATGTTTTGTAAACATATATAGCTTCTGGTCTTTCTTCGGGGTCACCATACCCCATTGATTTTAGATACTGATGTATCTCTGAATCTTCAGAGAAATTATGTATTTCAATAAGAATAGAAGGTTTATACTTCTTAATAGTTTCAGACGCACCCTTCAAAACCTGTAACTCGTGACCTTCAACATCAATTTTAATAAACGAAGGAACACCCGTATAGATATCATCTAGTCTTTCACAATTGACATCTATACCTTCACCTCTCCCGTCATCTGTATGATGAAAACTAGTTCCACCATAGTTTATTAATACATTAGATTGAGATCCATGAGATGGTATATGAATTTTTGTAAAAGATTTTTCGTCTGAGAGGGCACATGGAATAACTTGAACCGGGTACCTCAAAGAGTTACTCTTGACATTTAGTTCGATTAATTTATAATACAATGGTTCAAACGATAGCACAGGACCATAATCTGAAAATAGTAAAGTGTTATAACCAATATTTGCCCCAATGTCAATGATATCTGTACCAGGTTTATGCAGCATACGTACATCGCGTCGCATAAACCTATCCCATTCATGTCCTTGCGCAATCGATGGTCCTATATATTCGTCGTCTGAAATAACATATACATTGTAAACCCCGTTGTTTACTAGATTGTAACTTAATTGCATATTTCTTTTAATACAGTGTAAAACTTTAAACATTTTTAAAATGGAATTACTAAGGTTAATTACACATTCTTTTTGAATAACCAATAACTGCACACGTTATTCTCTTACCGGCGTGTCCAGTTTTTAAACTATCACTGTGATTACCTAAACCTAAATCATCCATATCTTCGTGTATAACCAAAGACCTTCCTATTATATTAGCTTTAGTTCCTCTTAATTTTATTAAATTATCTACCATTCTAAAAGTGGCGTTACCACGTCCATCAAAATGAATATTACCCAAATCTCCAACGTGCCTTTCCTTAGATTTAGGACCCCCGTGTTTTTTATTATATGGATTGAAATGTCCACAAGCACCCATACACTTATCAGTTAGATCACCCGCTTCGTGTATATGAAACCCGTGCGAACTATTTTTGTACTTATTTGATTTTAATACCCCCCTGATTATAACTTTACCCCCCTTTTCTTCAAATTCCACAACACCCTTGATGTTAATATGGTTAAAAAATGTTGTCGCTATAACCATTTATTAATGTATAAGATTTAATTTTTTTCTCTTTTGTCGATACCAATATTGATATTTTGGACAGTAACCATAAACTTTTCGTTATTTGTTCGTAAACGCTTGATACTTTTTATTAATTCCGAATTACCATATTTACCAATGTGTAATATACTGTTATTTTGAAGTATGTTATTCTCCACGAAATTTAAATATTCAGTTAACCTTTCGTTAAAACATAACATGTATTCCTGTTCATTTTTGGTAATAAATTTACGATACGGTCTCTTAAAAATCATATATTCTGATACGTTTTCATAAAAATCATCGTTATTACCACCATAAAACATATCGATGTAATCCTTTTTACCAACTTTTTCATACGTTTCAATTTCATCCCATTTTTTTAGATTTTTTACCATATAGTCTTCCAAATAACATTTTAACAAATCGAAGGTCGAATAACCCATTCTTTTTAATTCGGTGTTATTTTTATGCGATGTACCAAACGATTTTTCCATTATTTTCGTGCACGCAAAACACCATAATCGTAAATTATTAGTCTCTCTGCCTAATTTAAACCAATATTTAACATGTTCTTCTTCACTCGTATCACTGAGTGATATATAAGGGTTTACAAATTTTAGAACGTGGTCGACCACATCCCTATTTAAAGGTTCTTCTAATTCGCGAACCGCGTTTATTTCTTCGTTCTTTTTAATGTAAGATTCAGGTACCATTTTTGTTATTGTTTTGATTTTACTTTTAAAATAACAGTTACTTAGGCACTATATTGCTCTTCTTCTTTGAATATACATGAGTATGAATGATAAAATTATAATAATCATAAAAACTTGTGTTATTAAAACGGGGCGTAAAGGTTTTCTCGTTTCAAACGTTTCGTTACAAAAAGATCTTCCGACTTCTATAGCGGCTTCGATACTTGAGTAAGGTGTTTTTCGTTCGGACATCATACCACATAAGGCAACTTTAGAAGATGTACCGTAAAATGGAACCTGGCCATACAGACTCAAAACACCCGACGATTGTTCAAATTCCCACTTTTCATTTTTCCAATATGCACCCCACCCTATACGAATATCCTCTGGTTTTTTAATACGTAATTGTTTTATAACTTCACTTTTAAGTGTTTCTGGGTCGGTCGATAAAACTTTTTCAGTGAGATTACATATAACACACGAAACGGTTTTATTGTCACTGAGAACTACGGGTTGTAATTTAAACTCTGTTTCCATAGCATATTCTAAATCACTTTTAGGTAAACGAATTGGTTCGTCGTAATATAATAAAATGTTAATACACCCATACGTACTTGGTCCAATTTTTTTAAGAGTATCTTTGCCCCAATTGTCATCTACAAGTTGTAACGCTTTACTATTGTCTATACATAAAACAAGGAGACCATCTTTTATTATTGTATTGTTTGTAAAAACAGCTTCATACCCATCCTTTTCGTAATACACGTTTTCAACTTCACTTTCGAACATAAATTTAGCACCTTTATCTACGAGTGCTTTTTGCATTTTATCAGACATGACTTTCCCCGAAACTTTTTGAACGTATTGTTTAGACATACCCACGTTATCAAAACTTTTTACAAACTCAAACGCTGACATGGTTTCCCAATCAACGCCGTCCATAATTAATGGTAAAGTTTCTATTAAGTTTTTACCCGATTTTGATAACTTCCCAATTGCATCGCTGAGACTTATACTCTTGTATTTCGAAGGTTGTGCTAAAACACGTATTGCGAGTGATGTTAGAGTTAAATAATCCAATGGTCTGAGATTTTTCAGGGTTGTTCTATACACACGTGTATCCGCCGGTTGAAACATATCGTCCCATTTAATACCCATTTCTTCAAATAAACTATTTGTGTTTACAAATGCGTTACCAAAAAGAATTCGGTGTGCGTGTAAATCTCTTTTATCTTCTGAAGGTTCCCACCAAGAACCACCCGCTGATTTTTTACGATCGTATATGATAACTTCGTGGTCTGTTGATTTAAGTATTTCCCAAGCGACTGACATACCAGTTGGACCTGAACCTATAATATGAATTCGCATTTATATAAACATACAAATTTTATTTATTAAAATAAGAGTGATGTTGTATAAGCCTAAGTTAAAAAATAGCTTAAAAAAAAGATACTATATAAAAATATAAAACAATGACAACTCTTGAACAAGATTATACGACCGTACCTGGACAATTATACGCGTGTCTTTCTGTAGTAGGACCGGAGGCGCCACAAAAAAACGATAAGTTTGGAATTAAGATCCGAGGTGCATTTAATTCTAGGGACGAAGCTGCTGCTCATGCGAAACGTCTCCAAAAAGAAGATGCGACATTTGATATTTACGTTGTCGATATGTACAAATGGTTATTAATTCCACCGGATCCGGCTCAAATCGAAGATGCACATTATGCTGACGAAAAGCTCGAGGAATTGATGTCTGGGTATAAAGAAAACCAGGCACAGGCCGCCGCTATGTTTTCTGAACGTAAGAGGGATATGATGGCTGTTAAAGCACCAGGTTCAGAAACATACTTTAAAAGCGGTGATGAAAACTCGAAGTTTTATACGAAACCTGATGAACCTCCAATCAGCCACCCTGGTGAAGTATTGGAACGTCTTCAAAAGGAAAAACCTGATGCCGGTATGGAAGATCTCGTTAAGGAAGCAGATGAGATTGTTGCTCAGGAAATCAAGGAACGAACTGAAAAACGTGAAGCTTATGCAAAGGAAGTGTTGGAAAATGAGGCTAAAGAAAGAGGATTTAATTCTGTAGAAGTCATGCAAAAGTTTGATGATGAAAAATTGAGAATGGAGACAGAAGCTAAGAAAGCTCAAGTTGAACTTTCGGAACAGGCACAGATTAAGGAAGACGATGGTAAAGATGAAGAAGAGGAAGTGACGTCTAAAAATATGGAAAATGTAGACCCGGAGGAGGCGTAAATTAATTTTGTTATTTAAATGTAAGTATGTTGAGTATTATATTAAACATAATCACCATTCTTATTGTTCTCACAATAATCGTCTTATTTTTAAAATTGTACTATAACGTAAAAAATAAAACGGAAGAAAAAAATGTTACTGCATCTGATGTAGTTCAGGATATTATTAAAGATCCTTTGGTTGTAAGTCGAGCGTATTTTACCGAACCTAAAACTGGTAATATAGGTACATTCAAAGGTCAACAAACTCAGTCTCAATACGACTGGGTAAGTGGTAAACCTATCCCGGTCGAAGAATAACTGGTTGCATAGTTTTTCCCATGAAAAATCCTAATAAGAATGCTACAAAAATAATAATATACCCTGTTTTATCTAGATTTGAAAAAATATCGTTTTTTCCCTGTATTTGTAAAGGCGGATGGTTATAATATACAGGTGGTGGTTGTACGTGTTCATAATAGGTTTCGTTATGATTATGTTCATCATTACGTTCTTCTAATTCATCACTGTTTTTATTCATGAATTCGTCTGGGTTATACTCAATAGGTGTACCAACTTCAGCTTCCATATATAAAAAAAGTATCTATTTTTTTAAGCTCATTATTACTCATCTTCTTCTTCTTCTTCATCATCCGAATATTCTTCATCTTCGTCTGTATCATCAACAACGAACCCTTTCAAGTTTCCATTTTCATCTTCATCTGGGTCGGTTTCGTATTCATCGTCGTTATCTTCATCATCTGTGCAAAAATCTTCATCGTCTGTCTGTAATAAATCTTCATCTGAATCGTATTCGTCGTCCTTAAAATCGTCTTCAACGTCTTCAAATAATTCTAATCGTTCTGGTGCTTTAGAAACTCTCCCGGATCTTGTTCTCGTTTTTACAACCATAGTATTAATTATTATACAGACATTTCCTTTAACTATTTTACTCACTTTCACGCTGTTCTATAACGTTATACAAATACTCAAAATACGTTCTTAAATCACTAATAATAGTATCTATATCTTCTAATTCGTCCGTGTCACCTGACATAGAACTGAGCGATATTTCATTTAAATTTTCTAGTGCCCTGTTTAAATATTTTCTTGATAATTCGGTATTTGTCCTGTGTTCGAGTGCTAATTTGATATTTTCAACGAATTCGTTGTGTATATCTTTATTTAAGCCTGAGTATTTGTAAGATTGTCGTACGAGACTATTTATTTCTGATATGATAATGTTATCGGTATCTCTGTTAATTAAAGACGATGCAAAGTATATTACAATAGCTAGAACTACTACAGCTATCATTGCGTATCTATAATTTAGATACTATTTTTTCCGGAAGAAAATGTTCGCGGGTGGTACATTTACAAACTTGTTGAATTTTATTTTTTGTTATTTTAAAATCTGTATTGTGAGTTTTACATTGACTACACATATACGTTGTATGTACTAAATACTCTTTAGATTTAGTTTTAGGTTTAGGTTTACTTAATTCTATACTTTTTACATTAAATGTAACGTCATTTTTTACCATATGTTTATTTATAAAATCTAGAAGTATAGTATTTATGGTACCATCTACTTTATTATTATTTTCATCATCACTTTTCTTTTTGAAAAAAGATTTATTAGGTGATACATATTTCTTAACTGTACCGTCTTTGTATAAAATATCTATAATTTTAGGTGGTAATTGATGTCTTTTACCTGTAAAATCTTTACAAAACCCATAATGTCTCATAATATCAGTAGTAGAAAAACACTTTTGTGCAATTGTTTCTCCTAGTATATGAAACCATACATGATTAGAATTATGGTTACATTTTTTATTTTCACAATAGAAAGAGTTGGTTGATACTAGAAACTGATTATTAGATTCAAACATTTTTGTGATACGCGAAGTTTTCTGACCTTCGAGGTGTTTGTTTATAAAGTTTTGTAAAAGACATATAACCTCTTGGTTTTTGAATTCATTTTTTATTTCCATTTGTGTAAAAGATGAACCTTCATTTGATTGAAACGTCGTTTTTCCTTCTATAATATTTGGTTTTGTACTTTGACTACGTATCGTTGCCGTGTGTAAAAGATTAACATCTGGGTGTGGTAATATAGTTTCGAGTAGCGTGAAAGGACCTTTGTTACCTTTATAAATGAAATAGGGTAAGTATTCACCCTGGATAACTTTACCCGTATTATTACATTCTTTACATCCCTGTCCAGAACACTTTTCATGTTTAGCACGTTTATGTGAAAAAGGCATACGAAAACCACTCCCTTTTGTTTTTCTATCTGAACTACCGTATACGGCAGAATCAACGACGTCTTCCCAATTTACTGAACCATATACTAATTTTAGAGTATCTATAACATGTTCCCTTATAGCTATTGCTGAAGATCTATTCACTGTAAAACCTTCCCAGTTTATATGAACACCTGTTTTTATTAGTTTATTCGAAACCTCTTTCGGTTCTGCTATAGATATTAAAGCCTGTCCAGCACCTTCGAATTTACTAACTTTATCACAAATAATTTTACATATACTTTCTACTTGATTAAGAGTTAATTCAGTTTCATCTTTATAATCGAGATCTATAAAGAAGTTATAATTTTCCGTTTTTTGTTCCACAACAAAAATCTTCTCTCCTAAAGTATACACTTCTACACATTTTTCATAAAAATCATTCAATCTATCAAATGGCACGGAAAGGATACCCCCATCCATGAGCACATGTGATACATTGGAGTTGTTTAAGAACCCCTGTTCTCTACACCATTGTTTAAACATGGTATATACTTATAAAGTATTGGTTTTATTTTTTTATATTCATTCACTATCGTAGTGATGACGCCAAAGTGTTTTTCTAAACGATATTTCTGGATATTGTTCCTGTTCTGATAAAGATTTTTTCAAAACGAGAAGTTCGTAAACTTTATCGTCCTTGTGTAATTCTGCGTACCTTTCTGCTTTATCCTGTGTGTACCCGTGTCTTTCGACGAGTAATTCCTGTATTTGAGATAGTATATAAGCCTTGGACTTCATTATTTAATAGAGAAGGTTTTTCTATTAACAGAAGTTACACACGCGTAAAATTCTGGGTTATTGAGTACGTTTTTAACTATACGATCCCACTGTTTTTTCGTATTAAATTCCGATAAGGTTTCAAAATTCATAAAATCATTTTCATCGTGGGTCCTTTTAATGGGTAACTTTTGTATTTTTTTTAAATTTGTTTTTTGTTTTTCATCGTTAAACTTCTTAACGAGATCATTTTGTTCCTGTTGCGTATAATTTACGAAAAATATGAAGACGTTATATTCTAAATCTACACCCGGACTTTCTTTTACTACAAATTTGAAGTCTGTATATTCACCTTTCTTTAGATTCACAACACCTCTCGTTTCTTCGTCTAATTCTCGTAAGGCACATCTAATAGGATTAGGTATTTCTTTTCTTCTACACCCTCCGGTAACGAAAATCCAATCTTTGAATCGTCGGTCTCGGACAGTGAGGAACTTTGGTTTAGAACCCGTAAACATTACGGGAATGGCTATAGCTTTATATTTTTTCATTGCGCGATTGCAAGTTATAATTGAGCGAGATGATTATTCTGAAGATTCTTCTTCGCTATCTTGATTTTCTTCACTATCTTCATCAACTTGGGTTTCTTTCGGTGTATCTTTTTGTTCAATTTTTTGTGCTGGTCCTGGGACTCTGACGGGTGTTATTTGGGACAAAAATGAAGATATTTTTCCATTCATTCCTTTAACACTTTCCATTTCTTCCCTGGTCGTTTTAAGTTCTTTATACATATAAATAGATGCTGCTATACACATTATAATAGCAACAATTATGGCAGTTTCACGGTCGAATGTAAACATTTTATAGTAAAATAGAACCTCATGTTTTTAAGTTCGTATAATCGCACCCATGTGTACACCGTCTTCTTTTGGACACTCGTATCCCATTTGAGCAAATTGAATCTCCTGGTAATGTCCATCTTTACACTCCGCATTTTGTACGGGTTCTTCGTGTTTAGAGTCGATGAGATGATTCAAAGTTCCGGATTTAGGATCGTAAGTTATAATAAAAATGAAAGCTAGTAAAAAAACTAATTGCCAGAACATTTATAATAAGTGGCTAAATTAAATTAGTTCGAGTACATCAAACCACCCATACCGTTTTCGATACGGAGGATATTGTAACCAACGGCATACATATTACCCGTGAAGGTGTTAGTATCTTGAATAAATCTCGCAGAATCGAGTCTACTAAAGTTGAGTGTACCTGTTGGTTGGATTTTGGCCGTGTCAATACAGAATGGTTGTAAAAATTTATTATCTGCGTCGTCATCGACATTCGAGTTTGGACAGTGGAAATAAACTGGGGCTTGTGTAAAGTGTGGTTTGGCGACCTTAAAGTCAGAAACGTCCGTACCGTTAATTTGGAGTTTGATAGAACCAGAGGAGACGCAATTTAAAGTAGCTATTTTACCAGTGGATGAATTCACCTGAGTACCGGCAATAAACTTAACTGGATGGTTCAACGGGAGTTCTTGAACCTTACTGTTGGATGCGACAATAGAAGTTGTTTGTGTGATGAGCATGTTTTGTGGTGTAGACGATAAAACCGTGCGTTCATCTGTATCGAGGTGGATGAACTGGGTGTATACTTCTGGGTTAGCAACTATAGTTCCGCCCCACGTAATTCTTAATTCAACATCGTGGTATTGGAGCGCGACCAATGGGATCGCAGATTGGGCGTTTTCGCAAAACGAAAACCTGAGTGGATAAAACCCTCGGGACGGTGTTTCGGCAGAAGAAATAAGACCACCTGCTTTGGTACTACCTTGCGAAAGGGTCCATGGGGCGACGTATTGGGAGAATGCAGCATCTTGTGTGTCGATGACTTGACCACCGATCAAAAGTTCAACTTTTGAAATGGATTTCCACCAAGCTCCAGATGCTGTAGAAGTACCAGCCCTTGGTGAAATGTAGACGTAGCCGAGCATATCACCTTTACGCTCGAACCTGATGGTAGACATACCATTAGCGACTGGGTTGCCCTGGATAGTTTGTCTTTCGACAGTTTGGGCAAAGTTTGTGTGACGTTTGTAGTTGGACCTGAAAAAGGAAACTTCGGGTTGACCGACGAGGTGCGCATCTTGGGCACCGATTGCAACGAGTTGAGCAATACCTCCAGACATATTTTATATTATACTAAGGTTTTATTTTTTAAATATCTTCAGTGAAATCTGTATACTGCTTTTTAAGTTCATTGTATAAATGAGATATCATACTCGTGTTTGATGTTTCTAAATCAGAAACATTTATACTTATGAGCTGAGAGTTTATCGAACTTTTTCCCTGTGTTTTTGCATCTTTACTGATATGGTGTTCGAAATAAGATGTTAATTTATACACGTTTGAACTGTCCGATAAAGAATCGAAATCCACGTGAATATTGACTTTTCCATTATAATCTTTTCGTAACCCGATGTAATGTTCGGATAATACCATTCCGTAATTCGCAAGTATGGAGTTCCCCTCTTCCCCCATAGCCTCAGATTCCGGAATTATTATACCCATTATTATATATACTTTATAAATTATAATTATTTTAACTTTTAGACGAATTGACTTAATTTATTTTCAAGTTCTTTTATTTTAGAGTTAAGTTCTTTTATAGCTTCTACAAAGATACCTGCAATGTTCCCATACGCTATACCATACCCTGATTTTTCTGAACCAGATACAGCTTCCGGTAATACTTCGAGTAATTCCTGAGCAACTAAACCCGTGTATGCTATACCATCTTTTTCATACGTGTACCCATTTATTTTTTCTATTTTAGAAACTGGGTCTTCTATAGTTTTAAGATTTTTCTTATCTCTCGCATCGGAATATGCAGTAACATTTCCAGATGCATATATATCACCCACAACATGGAATTTATGAGCTGGACTCGTTGTTCCTATACCCACGTTCCCTGTGGAATATTTTATTACCATTTTAGAGTCAGATATATCTGCATTGGGTGTATTACTACTCGTATTTTCCAAACAAAAGTGTAAATCACAACGACTAGAACTACCAGCACCCTCGGCTATTATAGCTGCTTTAAAAGCAGAACTTGAGTTTGTATTATACGGTGTACCTAAAAGTAGTCTCGCGTTATTGTTTTCATTTTGATTTGTTATGACTAAATCCGCATAACCATTATCGTTTCCAGTCGAACCACCAATTACGGTCATTTTATGTCCCGAACCTATATCAGTATCATTGCCTATTGATACCTCACCACCTGAATCGATCCTGAATCTATCGGTACCACCTGTCGCAATCTTAAAAGTATCACCTGATGGAAACCCAAAGAATGTATCTGTATCACCTGTATGTGTAATATAACTAGGAATCAGAGTTCTACCACTACTATCTATATTCAGTCTGTCGATTCCACCTGTCCTAATTACAAACTGATTATTACCTGGAAATCCAAAGTATGTATCTGAATCACCATCATGTGTAATATTACTGCCAATTGTAACATTACCCGTGTTATAGATTATGTCTGAACCAGAAGTTGTCCAAGGACTTGAACCACCACCACTTACGGTTGTCCATGACATTGCACCCCCACCACTCGATGTGAGTACTTGTCCATTAGTTCCAAAAGTACTACTTACGCGTAAACCACTTGTTAGCTGCATAGTACCCTGAACATCAAGTTTATAACTCGGACTTGTTGTTCCTATACCAACATTCCCAGATTCTAACGTGAGGTTATGAGTAACACCAGATGTGAGTGAGTTATTTGATGTACCATCACACACGTAAAAATCAATCGAGTTATCAGCAGAACCACTATTGTGTCTCGTACGTATGAAATGTTTATACTGATCGTTTCCGTTCCAACCAAACGTTATTTGTGGTGCATTAGCCGAAGCAGTATTGCTATCTCCATTTCGAATCAGTATACCACCTGATGAGGCACTGACTGATCCATCTACGTCCAAATATCTTACTGGTGATGATGTTCCTATACCAACCTTCCCAGAGCTTCTATAAATATCTGATCCCGACACTGTCCAAGGACTTGAACCACCACTACTTACGGTTGTCCATGACATTGCACCCCCACCACTTGATGTAAGTACTTGTCCACTCGAGCCTGTAGAACCATTTGCACGTAAACCACTTGTTACATTCATAGTACCGTTAACATCAAGTTTATAACTTGGACTCGTTGTTCCTATACCCACATTCCCCGTGTCATATTTTATCACCATTTTAGAGTCTGATAGATCTGCATTCGCCGTATTATCAGTTGAATTTTCCAAACAAAAGTGTAAATCATTACGACTATAAGTACCAGCACCATCGGCTATTATAGCTGCTTTAAAAGCAGAACTTGAGGTGGTTTGATGTGGTGTACCTAAAAGTAGTCTCGCGTTATTGTGCTCACTTTGATTTGTTATGACTAAATCCGCATAACTACCATCGTTTGAAGTCGAACCATCAACTACGGTCATTTTATGTCCCGAACCTATATCATTATCATCGCCTATTGATACCTCACCACTCGAATTAATTCTGAATCTTTCTGTATTACTTGTTGTAATTGTAAAGGTATCATTTGATGGAAACCCAAACTTTGTATCTGAATCACCTGTATGTGTAATGTAATCGGCAATATCACCACTAAAACCACCACCACTACTTACGGTTGTCCATGACATTGCACCCCCACCACTTGATGTAAGTACTTGTCCATTCGAACCCGCTGCACCATTTGCACGTAAACCACCGGTTACATTCATATTACCAGTAATATCCAATGAGTAACCTGGATTTGTTGTTCCTATACCCACATTCCCAGAGCTTATATAAATATCTGAACCCGATGTTGACCAAGGACTTGAACCACCACTACTTACCGTTGTCCAAGACGGTGGAGACGACGAACCACCTGATGTAAGTACTTGTCCAGATGTACCTGAAGACGCAGTAGTACCAACTGTTAAAACACCCGTAAAGTTAACAGCACCGAAAACATCAAGTTTATAACTTGGACTCGTTGTTCCTATACCCAAATTACCACTTCTGTCCAGAGTCATCACTGTACTACTATTGAGTTGACTCGAGGAGGTAGACCATTTCAATTTTTGACTATCATTGCTATCCATACCATACTGCCAACTCGTCTTGAACCCACCACCGATAGGATATTGAAACGTCATAAAGGGATCTTTACTGGAAGAATTTGTTTCTATAACGAATCTAGCAGGGTAAGACGAATTTGATTGTTTCACGAATAACCCATTATTATCGGATGTAGAACTTGCACATTCTATATGTAAAGGTGAATGTGGACTTGTTGTTCCTATACCCAATTTTCCATCATTCGTTAGTGCCATCTTTGTACTAGTTGTTAAATTGTCGGGACTACACGCCCATATAAATTTTCCACTATCTGAACTATCCATACCAATAGACCAACCAGTAGGCGATATACCTGCATATTGAAACGTCATGAAAGGATCTTGAGAGGAAGAATATGTTTCTATAATTAATCTAGCAGGGTAAGACGAACTTGATTGTTTCACGTATAAACCATTAGTAAGAGTTGAACTACCTGCACATTCTATATGTAAAGGTGAAGACGGACTTGTTGTTCCTATACCAACATTCCCAGATTCTAACGTGAGGTTATGAGTAACACCAGATGTGAGTGAGTTATTTGTTGTACCATTACACACGTAAAAATCAATCGAGTTATCTGCAGCAGAAGCATTGTGTCTCGTTCGTATGAAATGTTTATACTGATCGTTTCCGTCCCAACCAAACGTTATTTGTGGTCCAGTACCCGAACCAGAATTACTATCACCGTTTCGAATCAGTATACCACCATCTGTGGCGTATGATCCAGCAACGTCCAAATACCTTAATGGTGTTGTCGTTCCTATACCCAATTTTCCATCATTCGTTAGTGCCATCTTTGTACTAGTTGTTAAATTGTCGGGGCTACACGCCCATTTAAATTTTCCACTATCTGAACTATCCATACCAATAGACCAACCAGTAGGCGATATACCTGGGTATTGAAACGTCATGAAAGGATCTTGAGTGGAAGAATTTGTTTCCATAACGAATCTAGTAGGGTAAGACGAACTCGATTGTTTCACGTATAAACCATTAGTAAGAGTTGAACTACCTGCACATTCTATATGTAAAGGTGAAGACGGACTTGCTGTTCCTATACCAATCTTACCAGTATTATCTATGTTCAGTCTGTCGATTCCACCTGTTCTAATCTTAAACTCACTATTATTTGGAAACCCAAATAAATCATTACTAGTATTACCTGTATGTGTAATATAATTGGCAATATCACCACTAAATGAAGATGGGGTTGTCCACGTCATTGCACCTCCACCACTTGATGTGAGTACTTGTCCACTCGAGCCTGTGGAACCATTTGCTTTTAAACCACTTGTTATATTCATATCGGTAATATCCATTTGGTTTTGAATGGATACGTTTGATGCTATTAGACCACTTGTATTGACACTTCCAGATAAAATGTTTATTGCACCACCCATACCCGAGTGGTTCTGACAATAATAGTAGAGTGTGTTCGGTGCATCAGTAGGAACAACATACTGTCCGAACGCACCCGAATTTCCTGGGTTATAGCTTCCCCCTGATGGCGTTGTCGTCCAACCATCCGTGTATTGTTGTCCACTCGCATGTGTCCCATTATTCGTCGTAGATAAGCGGAAAGGATGGCCACTATTCGAACTATCAGATTGATGGAATCTATAGGTAACACCCCGGTATAGCGTTAGTGTTTGTTGTAGAACACCGTTTATATAATACCTATTTCCCGACCCTGGATTTGCAACCGTTATCGTAATATTAGATATTACATCACTAGCCATAAATGAAACTGCATTTACTGTACCAATAACATCAAGTTCAGAAGATGGACTTGTTGTTCCTATACCAACGTTACCACTACTATCTATTCTTAATCTTTCATTTCCACCTGTTCTAACCGCGTACGTATCGTTCGAAGGAAATCCAAACTTTGTATCTGAATCACCATCATGTTCAATATATTCGACAATTTTACCATTAAAACCCTCATCCCATGTAGGTGCGCTACCGGTACCATTTGTTCGTAGAAAATATCCAGAAGTTCCAGGTACAAGTTTTGATAAAGCTGATGAAGAGCTCGCAAATAATATATCTCCGATCCCATACGATATTATATTAGTCCCACCTCTATTTACGGGTTGGATTTCCGTTTCCAAATTAGTAATTCTCCCCGCGTTACTCGAAACATCATCTATTATAGTATCAATTCTCCCCGAGTTACTCGAAACATCAGTTATTATAGTATCAATTCTCCCCGAGTTACTCGAAACATCAGTTGTTAGAGTATCAATTCTCCCCGAGTTACTCGAAACATCAGTT